>Ga0180220_1000070_pt1 | contig 202797 bp, 181 predicted proteins | sample eDN5th37CBELigBY_FD_151335 | JGI IMG/M metagenome (GOLD analysis project Ga0180220, IMG submission 151335) | Enriched backyard soil microbial communities from Emeryville, California, USA - eDNA 5th pass 37_C BE-Lig BY (version 2) (version 2) | ecosystem: Environmental > Terrestrial > Soil >... | reverse complement strand
AAGGGGAAACGCCCGGTCCCATACCGAACCCGGAAGCTAAGCCCTTCAGCGCCGATGGTACTGCCCTGGAGACGGGGTGGGAGAGTAGGACGCCGCCGGACAACCCTTCACCGAAGGCCCACCCCACCGGGGTGGGCCTTCGGCATTTCCACGACCAACCACCCAGGTCCCCGTCGGCCGCGGTGCGTTCGTCGTATCACGCGTCGTCACAGGCGCCCCGCCGCGTGCCCGAGCACGGTGGCGTGGGAAGATGGCCTGCGCAAACTCCAGAACGAGAGGGAACCCTCGTGAACGACAGCTCCCACGAGCCCGAGCCGGACCGTCCGCGGTCGGGCGACGACCGCGGCGGTGGACGCGACCAGGACGGTCGACGAGGCTCCGGTGACCAGCGTGGCGGGGGGCGTGGCCGGCCGTCCGGTGGTGACGCGTCGAGTGACCGTCGCCGCGGCGGTGACCAGCGCGGCGCGGGCGACCGGCGCGGGCGCGCGGAGGGCGGCTACCGGGGCCGACCCGACCGTGGACGCCCGGGCTCGGACCGTGCCGAGCGCGGCGGTCCGGAGCGCGACCGTCGCGACGACCGTCGACCCGACCGCGGTCGCCCGGACGGGGACCGTCGCGACCGCGGCCGCGCCGGCGACTCCCGTGACGGCTCCGGTCGGGACGCTGCCGGGCGCGGTCCGCGCCGTGAGTACGGTTCCGACGGCCCGCGCCGCGAGCACGGCGGCGGGTACTCCCCTCGCGGCCAGGGTGCGGGTCGCGGCGACCGTCCCGCGCGCCGTGACGACCGTCCCGCGCGCCGTGACGACCGTCCCGCGCGCCGTGACGACCGTCCCGCGCGTCGGGACGACCGGTGGTCGCGCGAGGGCGACCGCGACGGAGGGCAGCGGCGCGACGCCGAGCGGCCCGCGCGCTCGGGCGAGGGCGGCCGCGGGAGGTTCGACCGGGACGCGACGGACCGCCGACGTGGACCGGGTGGGCCGCGCGACGACCGCCGCGGGGGCGACCGGCGTGGGCACGCGCCCCGCGCCGGCGCGGGCCGGGACCGCGACGGGTTCGACCGCCGTCCGGAGCCCCGCCACCCGGCGGGCCCCGAGATCCCCGAGGACGTCCAGTTCTCCCAGCTCGACCGTGCGGCACGAGGCCGGCTGCGGACGCTGAGCAAGGAGACGGCCGAGGTCGTCGGCCGCCACCTCGTGATGGCCGGCCGCCTCATCGACACCGACCCGGAGCTCGCCTACGAGCACGCGCAGGCCGCGGTGCGCCGCGCGGGCCGCGTCGACGTCGCACGCGAGGCCGCGGGCCTGACCGCCTACCGCACGGGCCGCTACGCGGAGGCGCTGCGCGAGCTGCGCACGGTGCGCCGTCTCAACGGCTCGTCCGAGCACCTGCCGATCATGGCCGACTGCGAGCGGGGCCTCGGGCGCCCCGAGCGCGCGCTCGCGCTCGCGTCGTCCGACGAGGCTGCCACGCTCGACGACGTCGGGCGCACCGAGCTCGCGATCGTCGTGAGCGGGGCGCGCGTCGACCTCGGCGAGCTCGACGCCGCGCTCGCGGCTCTCGACCAGGTTCCCGCCGTCGGCACGCAGGGCGAGCTCGGGGCCCGCGTGCTCCAGGCGCGCGCGTCCGTGCTCGAGGTCGCAGGCCGGACCGAGGAGGCCGCGGAGCTCCTGGCCGGCATCGACGCGAGCCTCCTCGCCGCGGCGCTCGGCGACCAGGACGACGACGTCGTGGTCTACGACCTGACGGAGGAGCTCGACGACCTGGAGGACGCCGAGGTCGACGCCGACGAGCCCGACGTCGACGAGTCCGACGCCGACGACGCCGATGGCTCCGCCGAGGACGCGGAGGACTCTGCCGAGGCGGACGGTGCCGACGAGGACGACGTGGCCGACGAGGCGGACGAGTCGGACGGTGTCGACGCGGCCGACGAGGCGGACGACGTCGACGCGGTGCCCAGCGCCGGTGAGCGGGCGGCGGAGGGCGAGCGGTGAGCGCCGGGCTGCTCGGGAGCGACGTCCCGCTCGCCGACCGGTACGACCTCGCGCTCGTCGACCTGGACGGCGTGGCCTACCGCGGCCACGAGCCGATCGCGCACGCGTCCGAGGCCCTCACGGCAGCGCGCACGCGCGGCATGCGCCTGGTGTTCGTGACGAACAACGCGTCGCGCGAGCCGGGGTCGGTGGCGGAGCAGCTCTCGGGCCTCGACATCCCGACGCGCGCCGAGGAGGTCATGACGGCGGCGCAGGCGGCTGCGGCGCTCCTGCGGACGCGGCTCGAGCCGGGGGCGCGCGTGCTCGTGGTGGGCGGGGCGGGCCTCGTCACCGCGGTGCACGACGCGGGCTTCGTCATCGTCGAGAGCGCGGACGACGAGCCTGCGGCCGTCGCGCAGGGCTTCGCGCCGGAGCTCGGGTGGGCGCAGCTCGCCGAGGCGGCGTACGCGGTCGAGCGGGGTGCGTGGCACGTCGCGAGCAACCTCGACCTGTCGCTCCCGACGGCGCGCGGGTTCGCTCCGGGGAACGGCTCGCTGGTCGGCGCGGTGCGCGCCGCGACGGGCGTGGAGCCCGACAGCGCGGGCAAGCCGTCGCCGACGATGTACCGGCTCGCGATCGACCGCGCGGGGGCGAGCGCCCCGCTCGTCATCGGCGACCGGCTCGACACCGATCTCGCGGGGGCGCGCGCGGGCGGGTACCCCGGCCTGCACGTCCTCACCGGCGTGAGCACGGCGCGCGACGCGGTCCTCGCGGAGCCGCACCTGCGCCCGCACTACGTGGGCGAGGACCTGCGCAGCCTCCTCGAGCCGCACCCGCTCCCGACGCGGAGCGCCGACGGCTGGTGGAGGTGCGGCGACAGCGCGGCCCGCGTCGACGACGGCGCCCTGCGCCTCGACGTGCGCGGCACGGCCACGGTCGACACGGTGCGTGCCGCGGCGTCGGCCGCGTGGGCGTGCGCGGACGAGGGGCGTCCGGTCGACCCGGCGAGCGTCCCGGACCTTCCCGTCGGGACCCACTGAGCGGTCGCCTTCTCGCGACGCGCCCGCGTCCCCGTGCGTGGACGCCGCGGTGCGTGGGTCGCACCCGGTAGCGTGGTCCGGGATGCCCGGGCGCAGCCCAGGGCGTGAGTTCGACGAGCCTGACAGGAGGCGTGCCATGACGGACGGTCCGCTGCGTCCCGTGCCCGGCCCACCGCGACCGCCGGCGGCTCCTGCCGCCGCAGGCGCGGGCGACGGCGCGCTCGAGGCCGTCCTCGCGCGCCTGGACGGCCTGGACGGGCTCGCGACCGCCGACCACGTGGGGGTGCTGCAGGCCGTGCACGACGCGCTGGTCGCCGAGCTCGCCCGCACCGAGGACTGAGCGTGGGCGAGCGCGAGAGCGCCCGCCTCGACGGCGAGCTGGTCCGGCGTGGCCTCGCGCGGTCGCGACGGCACGCGTCGGAGCTCGTGGCGACCGGTCGGGTGACGCGGGACGGTCGCGTCCTGGCGAAGCCGTCGACCGCCGTCGCGCCGACCGACGTGCTCGAGGTGGCTCCGGACCCCGGCGACCCGGGCTACGCGTCGCGCGCGGGCTTCAAGCTCGCGGGCGTCCTCGACGCCCTGGCGGGGTCGGGCTCCGGGTCCGGCGCGGGGTCTCCCGGCGGACGTCCGACCGTGCCCGACGGTGTCCTGCCGCGGGTCCCGGTCGTCGACGGCGCCCGGTGCCTCGACCTCGGGGCGTCGACGGGCGGGTTCACCGACGTGCTCCTGCGTCGCGGCGCGCGCGAGGTCGTCGCGGTCGACGTCGGGCACGACCAGCTCGTCCCCGCGCTGCGCGCCGACCCGCGCGTCGTCGTGCACGAGGGGCTCAACGTGCGCGAGCTGCGCCCCGAGCACGTCGGGGCGGCGCCCGACCTCGTGGTCGGCGACCTGTCGTTCATCTCGCTCGCGATGGTGCTGCCCGCGGTGGTGGGTGTGGTCGGTCCCGGCACGGACCTGCTGCTCCTCGTCAAGCCGCAGTTCGAGGTGGGCCGCGAGCGTCTCGGCAGCGGCGGGGTCGTGCGCGACCCGGCGCTGCACGTCGAGGTCGTGGTGGCCGTCGCCCGGCACGCCGCGGTGCTCGGCCTGCGAGCGGTCGCCGTCGTGCCGAGCCCCCTGCCGGGGCCGAGCGGGAACCGCGAGTACTTCTGGTGGCTGCGCGCGGGCGACCCCGGGCGCGCGGACGGCGTGGTGCTCGACGACGCCGCGCTGGAGGACGCCGCCGCGGCGGCCGTGGCGTGGCAGCCGTCGCCCGACGGCGGCCCGCCACCCGTCGTGCCGGTCAGACCCGCGACCTGGCCGCGGGACGCCGCACCGGGGACGCCCGCCCTCCCCACCCCCGACCGACCCCTGACTGGAGGAGCACCGTGACGCGACGCGTGCTGATCGTCACCCACGGCGGCCGCCCCGAGGCGGTCGTCGCGCTGCACGAGGCCGTCTCCGAGCTCGAGCGCGCCGGGTTCACCGTGACGCTGCACGACGACGACCTCGCGGAGTCCTTCGGCGACCACATGGCGCGCACGCGGGCGCGCGAGGGCGTCACGGAGTCCGAGGTCGTCATGGTGCTCGGCGGCGACGGCACGATCCTGCGCGCCGCCGAGCTCACGCACGGTACCGGCGTCCCGCTGCTCGGGGTGAACCTCGGGCACGTCGGGTTCCTCGCGGAGAGCGAGCGCGAGGACCTGCGCGCGGCCGTGGGCCGGCTCGCGGCGTACGACTACACGGTCGAGGAGCGCACGATCGTCGAGGTCCGGGCCTACCTGCCCGGGCAGGACGAGCCGCTCGTCGGCTGGGCGCTCAACGAGGCGACGGTCGAGAAGGCGCAGCGCGAGCGCATGATCGAGGTCGTCATCGGCGTCGACGGCCGCCCGCTGTCGTCGTTCGGGTGCGACGGCGTCATCACGGCGACGGCGACGGGGTCGACGGCGCACGCGTTCTCCGCGGGCGGTCCCGTCATGTGGCCGGAGGTCGACGCGGTGCTCGTCGTGCCGCTCGCGGCGCACGCCCTGTTCGCGCGGCCGCTCGTGGTCGGCCCGCGCTCGACGATCACGGTCGACCTGCTGCCGGACTCCGCGTCGCCGGGCGTCCTCACGTGCGACGGCCGCCGGCGCATCGACCTGCCCAACGGGTCGCGCGTCGAGGTGCGGCGCTCGGACACGCCGCTGCGGCTCGCGCGTCTGAGCCCGGCGCCGTTCACCGACCGTCTGGTGTCGAAGTTCTCGCTGCCGGTCGTCGGCTGGCGCGAGCGCGCGGCGAGCGTCGCGGCGACGGCCGGGACCACGGCGGAGCGCGCGGCGGCCGCGCCGCCCGGTGCGACGCCGGACGACCGCGGGACCACGGACGAGGAGGAGTGAGCGTGCTCGAGGAGATCGCGATCGAGAACCTCGGTGTCATCCGGTCCGCCCGGGTGCCGGTGGGGTCGGGCCTGACCGTCATCACGGGCGAGACCGGCGCGGGCAAGACGATGGTCCTCACCGGTCTCGGCCTGCTGATGGGCGGCAAGGCCGACCCGGCGACGGTGCGGCCGGGCGCGTCGAGCGCCGTCGTCGAGGGGCGCGTGCGCGTCGCCGACCGGCCCGCGGTCGCGCGGCGCGTCGACGACGCGGGCGGCCAGGTGGACGACGACGGCACCGTGGTCATCCTGCGCACCGTCGCCGCGGAGGGCCGCTCGCGCGCGCACCTCGGCGGGCGCAGCGTCCCCCAGGGGGTGCTCGCGGAGATCGCCGACGACCTCGTCACGGTCCACGGGCAGTCGGACCAGCTGCGCCTGCGCACGGCGAGCCGGCAGCGCGCCGCGCTCGACGCGTTCGCGGGGCCCCAGCACGCCGAGCTGCTCGCCCAGTACCGCGACGCGTGGACCGAGCGGTCGGCGCTCCAGGCGGAGATCGAGGACATCGAGACGCGCGCGGGCGAGCGCGCCCGGGAGGCCGAGCTCCTGCGCCTCGGGCTCGCCGAGGTCGAGCGGGTGGCGCCGCAGCCGGGCGAGGACGTCGAGCTCACCGCGCTCGTGGCGCGGCTCGGGAACGTCGAGGAGCTGCGCGTCGCCGCGCAGCTCGCGCACGACGCCGTCGCGGGCGACGAGGCCGCGGAGCCGCAGGAGAACGCCGTCGTCGCGGTCGACCGCGCACGCCGGGCGCTCGAGTCGGTCGCCGGGACGGACCCCGTGCTCGGGCGGCTCGCCGAGCGGCTGGCGGAGGTGGGCTACGTGCTGGCCGACGTCGCGACGGAGATCTCGGGCTACGTCGAGGACCTCGCCGCGGACCCGGCCGGGCTCGAGAGCGCGCACGCGCGCCTCGCCGAGCTCGGGACGCTCACGCGCAGCTACGGCGAGACGGTCGACGACGTCCTCGCCTGGGCGAGCGACGCCGGGCTGCGGCTCCTCGACCTGGACGACGGCGGCGAGCGGCTCCAGGCCGCGACCGCGCGCCGCGACGAGCTCGACGCGGAGCTCGAGCGCCTCGGGACCGCGATCACCGCGTCGCGCGAGCGCGCCGCCGCCGAGCTCGCCGCCGCGGTGACCGACGAGCTCCGCGGGCTCGCGATGGGCGGGGCGAGCCTCGTCGTCGACGTCGAGCGCGCCGACGAGCCCGGGCCGTGGGGCGTCGACGTCGTGACGTTCTCGCTCGTCGCGCACGCGGGCGCCCCGGCGCGGCCGCTCGGCAAGGGCGCGTCGGGCGGTGAGCTCTCGCGCGTCATGCTCGCGATCGAGGTCGCGCTCGCGACGGCCGCCGTCGAGGAGACGGGCCAGGTACTGCCCACGTTCGTGTTCGACGAGGTCGACGCCGGGGTCGGGGGCAAGGCGGCGGTCGAGGTCGGCCGCCGGCTCGCGTCGCTCGCGCGCCGCGCGCAGGTGGTCGTCGTGACGCACCTCGCGCAGGTCGCGGCGTTCGCGGACGTGCAGCTCGTCGTCACGAAGTCCTCGGGCGACGCGGACGGCGTGGACGACCCGGCGGCCGCCGTCACGGTCACGGGTGTGCGCGAGGTCACGGGGGAGGAGCGCGTCCGCGAGCTCGCGCGGATGCTCTCCGGCCAGGAGGACTCCGACGCGGCCCGCCGCCACGCGGTGGAGCTTCTGGAGTCGTCGGTCGTGGGACGATAGGGCACGATGAGACTCACTCTGCGCAAAGCCTCCCCGCCGGAGGCCGGGTCCGGCACGCTCGGCCCGGCCAAGGTCGACGCGCGCACGAAGGCCCTCACGAAGCGGCTGCAGCCGGGCGACGTCGCGGTGATCGACCACGTCGACATCGACCGCGTCGCGGCCGACGCGCTCGTGGCGGCCAAGCCGTCCGCCGTCCTCAACGCCGCCAAGTCCGTCTCGGGGCGCTACCCGAACCTCGGGCCGGACGTGCTCGTCGAGGCGGGCATCGTCCTCGTCGACGACCTCGGTCCCGCGATCATGGCGATCCCCGAGGGTCGCGACGTGCGGCTCGACGGCGGCAAGGTCTACCTCGGCGACGACCTCGTGGCGGAGGGCGTGCTGCAGAGCGAGGAGACCGTCGCGCGCAGCCTCGAGGAGGCACGCGCCAACCTCTCGGTCGAGATCGAGTCGTTCGCCGAGAACACGATGAACTACCTGCGCCGCGAGCGCGACCTGCTGCTCGACGGCGTCGGCGTCCCGGACATCCGCACCCCGATCGACGGGCGCCAGGTGCTCATCGTCGTGCGCGGCTACCACTACCGCGAGGACCTCGCGACGCTGCGCCCCTACATCACCGAGTACCGGCCGGTCCTCATCGGCGTCGACGGCGGTGCCGACGCGATCCTCGACGCTGGCTGGAAGCCCGACATGATCGTCGGCGACATGGACTCCGTGTCCGACCGCGCGCTGAGCAGCGGCGCCGAGATCGTCGTGCACGCCTACCGCGACGGCAAGGCGCCGGGCCTCGAGCGCGTCCAGGCGCTCGGCGTCGAGCCCGTCGTCTTCCCGGCGACGGGCACGAGCGAGGACATCGCGATGCTCCTCGCGGACGACAAGGGTGCCGAGGTCATCGTCGCGGTCGGCACGCACGCGACGCTCGTCGAGTTCCTCGACAAGGGCCGCGCGGGCATGGCGAGCACGTTCCTCACGCGCCTGCGCGTCGGCGGCAAGCTCGTCGACGCGAAGGGCGTCTCGCGCCTGTACCGGCACCGCATCTCCAACCTGCAGCTCTGGCTCCTGTCCCTCGCGGGCCTCCTCGCCGTCGTCGCGGCGCTGTGGTCGACGGCCGCGGGCCAGACGTTCTTCGGGATCGTGGGCGCCCGGTTCGACGACCTGTGGTCGTGGATCGGGTCGCTCTTCTCCGGCGGAGGCTGACCCGGGCCGGGCCGCCGTCGGCCCGAGCGGTCGCCCCCGCCGTGCCCGCCCCGCGTCCGTCGCGGACCCCTGACCTTGCCAGCACGCAGCAGCTCGAACCGAAGGACACCACCGCACAGTGATCGACTTCAGGTACCACATCGTCTCGTTGATCTCGGTCTTCCTGGCCCTCGCCGTCGGCATCATCCTCGGTGCCGGGCCGCTCCAGGGCGCGATCGGCGACCAGCTCACGGGGCAGGTCGAGCAGCTGCGCACCGAGCGCAACGACCTGCGCGACCAGCTCGACCGGGCCAACGTCACGCTGGGCGACGACGCGCGGTACATCGAGGCCGCCGGGCCGCAGCTCGTCGCGGGCTCCCTGCAGGACCGCCGCGTCGCCGTCGTCGACCTGGACGGGGCCGACCGCGAGCGGGACGACGCGATCACCGAGCAGCTCGAGACGGCCGGCGCGGCCGTCGTCGGGCACGTCCGCCTCACCGACGCGTGGACGAGCCAGGACGAGGAGAGCGCCCGCCAGACCGTGGCCGAGGGTCTCGGCGACAAGCTGGGCGAGATGCCGCAGGACGCCACGCCCGAGCAGCGGCTGTCGCGCGCGCTCGCGCTCGCGCTGACGGGCTCGACGCCCGCGAGCTCCGAGGAGCGCAGCCCGGAGGCGATCGAGCTCGAGGCCCTGCTCGAGCGCTTCGCGCTCGTCGACGTCGTCACGGAGCAGACCTTCCCGGCGGACGTCGTGCTCCTCCTGGGCGGACCGGCGCCCGAGCAGGCGGCGCCGACCGGGGAGGAGGGCGAGGAGGCTCCCGCCCCGGACACGTACGTCGTCGACATCGAGGTCCAGGTCGCGGTCGCCGCGCAGGAGGTCGCCGAGGCCGCGCTCGTCGCCGGCCCGACCGCCGTCTCCGGCGACGTCGTCTCGACGATCCGCGCGAACGAGGACCTCGCGTCGACCCTGTCGACGGTGAGCGGCGTCGAGGGGGAGCCGGGCCGGATCAACGTCCCGCTCGCGCTCGCGGCCCGCGTCGCGGGCGAGGTCGGCCAGTTCGGCTTCGAGGAGAGCGCGACGGCGGTCCTCCCGCCCGCGGTCGAGCTCCCGCCCGTCACGCGCACGACGGCGTCCGACACGGGCACGCCGACCTCGGGCGACGCGGACGTCGAGCAGACCGACGCCGACGCGGGGGAGGGCTGACGTGGCGCGCGTGCTGCGCACGCTCCTGGCCGCCGGGGTCTCCGCCGCGGTGACGACGGCGGCGCGCCGCGCCACGGCGTCGAACCCGCCGGGCGGCGCCGAGCGGTGGACGCGCACGAACCACCGGGGCGAGCCCATCAGCCTGCTGGAGGGCCCGGCCGTCGCGGCGGGCCTCGTCGCCGCGACCCTCGCGACGGGCGGTGACGCCCGCACGCGCGGCGCCGTGGCGCTCGCGACGGCGAGCGCGGGCACCTTCGGGCTCGTCGACGACCTCGCGGAGGACACCTCGACGCGCACCAAGGGCCTGCGCGGCCACCTCGGCGCGCTGGCCGAGGGTCGTGTCACGACGGGCGCGATGAAGGTCCTCGGGATCAGCGGCGTCTCGCTCGTCGCGGCCGCGATCGGCACGCGGCGCACGGGCGGCGCGTTCGCCCACCTCGTGGACGTCGGGGTCAACGGTGCGCTCGTGGCCGGCACCGCGAACCTGCTCAACCTTCTCGACCTGCGCCCCGGGCGCGCGCTCAAGGCCGCCGGGGCGGCGTCCGCGCCGTTCCTCGCGACGTCCGCGGCTCCCACCACGGGCGCGGTCCTCGGCGCTGCCGCCGCGGCCGCCCCGGGTGACCTGGGCGAGCGCGACATGCTGGGCGACTGCGGCGCCAACGCGCTCGGCGCCGCGCTCGGCTCGCAGGTCGCGTTCGCCGCGCCCCGTGCGGTGCGCTGGCTCGCGCTCGCGGGCGTCGTCGGGCTGACCCTCGCGAGCGAGAAGGTGAGCTTCTCGACGGTCATCGACGGCAACGACGTGCTGCGGCGCGTGGACTCGTGGGGCCGGCGCCCGGCGTGAGCGGGCGTGCCGGGCGGCTGCGCGCCGCCACGGGCACGCTGGCGGGTGCCGCCGCGATGATCACGCTCGTGACGATCGCGAGCCGCCTCGTCGGGTTCGCGCGGTCGCTCGTGCAGTCCGCGGCGGTCGGCACGGAGGGCGTCGGGTCTGCGTTCACCGCGGCGAACCTCCTGCCCAACGTCCTGTTCGAGGTCGCCGCGGGCGGTGCCCTCGCGGGGTCGGTCGTCCCGCTCCTCGCCGCCCCCATCGCGCGGCGCGCGGGCACCGAGGTGTCCCGCGTCGCGTCGGCGCTCCTCGGGTGGACGCTCGTCGTGCTCGTCCCGCTGGGCGCCCTCCTCGCGCTCCTCGCCCAGCCGATCGCGACCGTGCTCATGGCGTCGAAGCACCCGGAGCTCGTGGACGTCACCGCCACGTTCGTGCGCGTGTTCGCGCTCCAGGTCCCGCTCTACGGCCTCGCCGTCGTCCTCGGCAGCATCCTGCAGGCGCACAAGCGCTTCTTCTGGCAGGCGTTCTCGCCGCTGCTGTCGAGCCTCGCCGTGATCGCGGTGTTCCTCGTGTTCGCCGGCCTGGCCGACGGGGACCAGAAGGACGTCGCGGCGCTCTCGGGCGAGGCGATCGCGTGGCTCGGCTGGGGGACCACCGCGGGCGTCGCCGTCCTCGCGCTCCCGCTCGTCCTGCCCGTGCGCCGGCTGGGCGTGCGGCTGCGGCCCACGCTGCGGTTCCCCGGCGGCGAGGCGGTGCGCGCCCGCAACCTCGCGTTCGCGGGGATCGGCGCGCTCGTCGCGCAGCAGCTCTCGGTCCTCGCGATCATGGGCGCCGCCTACGGGTTCGGGCCCGAGCAGACGTTCCCGACCTACTGGTACGCGCAGCAGGTGTACCTCCTGCCGTACGCGGTGCTCGCCTTCCCGCTCGCGACGAGCACGTTCCCGCGCCTCGCGGAGCACGTGGCCCACGCGCGCCACGACGCCTACCGGCGCCTGCTCGCCGCGACGACGCGGACGCTCCTCGTCGTCGCGGGCCTGGGCGTGGCGGCCCTCGTCGCGGCCTCCGCGGCGGTCGAGGTGGTGTTCGCCGAGATCGCCACCGGCTCGGTGGCGGGCCTGGGGGGCGCGGTCGCGGGCATGGCCGTCGGCATCGTCGGGTTCTCGCTGATCCTCCACCTGTCGCGTGCGCTGTACACGATCGACCGGCAGCGCGTCGCCGTCGTCGTGACCGCGGCAGGGTGGCTCGTCGTCGCGGCGACCGCGTACGTCCTGCCCCTGGTGACCGGCGTCCGCGACCAGGCCGGGGTCCTGCTCCAGCTCGGGCTCGCGACGACCGTCGGCATGTCCGTCGCCGGGGCGGGGCTCCTCGTCGCGACGCGGCGGTACGCCGGGCCGGATGCGACGCACGGCGTGCCGCGCACGCTCGCGGTCGTCGCCGTGGGCGTCGCGCTCGGCGCGCTCGCGGGCTCGGCGCTCTCGGGCGCACTCCTGCCCGACGACGCGGGCTGGCTGCCGGCGGTCGGCGTCGGGGCGCTGGCCGCGCTCGTGGCGGGCGCCGTCGTCGTCGGCGTGTCGCTCGTGGGCGACCGTGCCGCGCTGCTCGGCGTCCTGCGCCGCGGCGCCCCGGTCTCCGGCGCGGCACCCGCTCCCACCACGGACGACGCCCCGGACGGGCCGTCCGACCGGTGACGCGCGCCCTCGGGCGCCGGCTCGTCGCGGGCCCGGTGTGAGCGGACCGACCCCGCGGCCCGCGTGCCGTCGGCGGGCTCGCTGTTAGGATGGAGTTCCGTGGCAGATCACCTGAACCGGCCCTCCTCCCGACTCAACGCCTCGGGCGCTCGCTCCGAGCACCGCACCGCGCACGTCTTCGTCACCGGCGGCGTCGCCTCCTCGCTCGGCAAGGGCCTCACGGCATCCAGCCTCGGTCGTCTGCTCCGCTCGCGCGGCCTGCGCGTCACTATGCAGAAGCTCGACCCGTACCTCAACGTGGACCCGGGCACGATGAACCCGTTCCAGCACGGCGAGGTCTTCGTCACCGAGGACGGCGCCGAGACGGACCTCGACATCGGCCACTACGAGCGCTTCCTCGACGTCGACCTCGAGGCCTCCGCGAACGTCACGACCGGCCAGGTCTACTCCCAGGTCATCGCGCGCGAGCGGCGCGGCGAGTACCTCGGCGACACGGTCCAGGTCATCCCGCACATCACCGACGAGATCAAGGCGCGCATGCGCGCGCAGGCCGGTGAGGACGTCGACGTCATCATCACCGAGATCGGCGGCACCGTCGGCGACATCGAGTCCCAGCCGTTCCTCGAGGCGGCCCGCCAGGTGCGCCACGAGCTCGGCCGCGACGACGTGTTCTTCCTGCACGTCTCGCTCGTGCCGTACATCGGCCCGTCGGGCGAGCTCAAGACGAAGCCCACGCAGCACTCGGTCGCCGCGCTGCGCTCCATCGGCATCCAGCCCGACGCGATCGTGCTGCGCGCGGACCGCGTCGTGCCCGACCCGGTGAAGCGCAAGATCGCGCTCATGTGCGACGTGGACAACGAGGCCGTCGTCAACGCGGTCGACGCGCCGAGCATCTACGACATCCCGCGCGTGCTGCACTCCGAGGGCCTCGACGCCTACGTCGTGCGCCGCCTCGGCCTGCCGTTCCACGACGTCGACTGGGACGGGTGGAGCCAGCTCCTCGAGCGGGTGCACCAGCCCGCCCACCGGGTCGAGGTCGCGCTCGTCGGCAAGTACATCGACCTGCCCGACGCCTACCTCTCGGTCACGGAGGCGCTGCGTGCCGGCGGGTTCGCGAACGACGCGAAGGTCACGATCCGCTGGGTCGCGTCCGACGAGTGCCAGACGCCCGAGGGCGCGGACGACGCGCTGAGCGGCGTGGACGCGGTTCTCGTGCCGGGCGGGTTCGGCGTGCGCGGCATCGAGGGCAAGCTCGGCGCGCTGCGCTGGGCGCGCGAGAGCAAGGTGCCGACCCTCGGCATCTGCCTCGGCCTGCAGTCGATGGTCATCGAGTACGCGCGCAACGTGCTCGGCATCGAGGACGCGTCGTCGACCGAGTTCCACCCGTCGACGTCGCACCCCGTGATCGCGACGATGGAGGAGCAGCTCGCGATCGTGGGCGGCGAGGGCGACCTCGGCGGCACGATGCGCCTCGGCTCCTACGAGGCGGCGCTGACCCCCGGCTCGGTCGTCGCGAAGACGTACGGGTCGGAGCGCGTCTCCGAGCGGCACCGCCACCGCTACGAGGTGAACAACGCCTACCGCGCGCAGCTCGAGGAGGCGGGCCTCGTGATCAGCGGGACCTCGCCCGACTCGTCGCTCGTCGAGTTCGTCGAGCTGCCCGCGGACGTCCACCCGTACTACGTGAGCACCCAGGCGCACCCGGAGTTCAAGTCGCGCCCGACGCGCTCGCACCCGCTCTTCACCGGCCTCATCGGCGCCGCGCTCGAGAACCAGGCCGACTGAGTGGCCGCCGAGCCGGGCGCGGGCGAGCCGCGCCCCGCGCCGGAGGGCGCGCCCGTCGTCGACGTTCTCGCGCCGCGCCCGGTGGTCGAGACGGCGGTCGTGCACGCCGGTCGGGTGTTCGACCTGCGCTCGGACGTCGTCGACCTCGGCGACGGCGGGACCGTCACGCGCGAGTACCTCGACCACCCCGGGGCGGTCGCGATCGTCGCGCTCGACGACGACGAGCGCGTGCTCCTGCTGCGCCAGTACCGGCACCCGGTCCGGCGCGAGCTGTGGGAGGTGCCCGCCGGCCTGCTCGACGTCGTGGGCGAGGACGGCCAGGTCGCGGCGGCCCGCGAGCTCGCCGAGGAGGCGGACCTCCGGGCGGCGCGCTGGGACGTGCTCGTGGACTACTTCACGACGCCGGGCGGCTCGAACGAGGCGCTGCGCGTGTTCCTCGCGCGCGACCTCTCGCCGGTCCCGGAGGCGGACCGGTTCGAGCGGGAGGCGGAGGAGCTCGACATGGAGCTGCGCTGGGTGCCGCTCGACGAGGCGGTGGGCAAGGTCCTGCGGGGGGAGCTGCACAACCCCTCGGCCGTCGTCGGGATCCTCGCGGCCGCGGCGTCGCGCGCGGACGGCTGGGCGTCGCTGCGCCCCGCCGACGCGCCGTGGCCGGTGCGCCGCGGCGGCTGACGCCCGGGCGGGGCGGGTCCGGTGATCGGTCCGCCGCGCCCTCGGGTAGCGTCCCGGACGTGGACGTGACCCTGCCCGAGCTCCGCCCCGTCCCGGCGGGCCGGATCGACGCCGTCGACGCGCGCACCCGGACGAGGCGCAGCATCTCCCTGGAGTCGTTCCACGTCGCCCGCACGCCGGTGACCGCCGGGCAGTACGCGGCCGTGCTCGCCGCCGACCCGGCGCGGCCGCGCCCCCGGGTCGCGCCGCCGACCGGCGGGCGGTCGGGTCGCTCCGGGGCCGGCCAGGACCGGACGCCCCGGGAGCGGGACGACGTCCCCGTGCACGGCGTGACGTGGTTCGAGGCGGTGCGGTGGTGCAACGCGGCGCCCCGGGTCGCGGGCCTCGATCCCGCGTACCGCGTCGAGGACCGGACCGTGCGGTGGGACGTCCGCTCGGTCGGCTACCGCCTCGCGACCGAGGCCGAGTGGGAGCACGCGTGCCGCGCGGGGACGCGCGGCGCGCACCACGGCCCGCTCGGCGCGGTGGCGTGGACCGCGGAGGAGGACCTGGACGGGCCGCGGCCCGTCGCGGAGCGCCTGCCCAACGCGTTCGGCCTCCACGACATGCTCGGCAACGTCTGGGAGTGGTGCTGGGACTACGCCGACACGGCCCGCTACGGCGAGTACCGCAGCCTGCGCGGCGGGGGCTGGGCGGACCGGGCGTGGAGCGTGCGCGCGGGGGTGCGTCGGGCGAGCGCGCCGGACGCGCGGATCGAGGACGTCGGGTTCCGTGTCGCGCGGGGCGCCGTGGGGGAGGCCGGGGTCCCGGCGGCGCAGGGGTGGTCGGACGCCGCGGACCGGGACCGAGCCCGGGTGGCCGGCCTCCTGCCCTTCGGGTGGACCCCGCTGGCGTTCGACGAGCCCGGGACGCCCTCGGACCGGTGACCTCGCCGGCACCCGAGCCGGACGCTGCCGCGCTGCCTCCACACCGCCCGGGTCGCTCGGGGTGGAAAACCCTTGCGGCGGGCGAGTGCCGGAGTGCTAGCGTCGACGGCGATCGTGATCCGAGCGGAGGAGGTGAGTCACTGCTCACCGCGGTCGACGCGCGGTCGGGAGAGCCGGTCGTCCTCGACCGGCACCGTGGGGTCGACCTCGTCGACGCCGTCGCGGCGAGCTGCGCGAGCGCCTTCGCCTACCGGATCGGGGACGAGTGGTACGTCGACGGCGGCTACCGGCGCGGCGAGAACGCCGACCTCGCCGCAGGCAGTCGGCGGGTGCTCGTGCTGGCGCCGTTCGGGGGCAGGACGCGCGCACCGCGGGCCTGGGGGCTGCACCTGGCGGCGCAGGTCGACGAGCTCCGCGCCCGCGGGAGCGCGGTGGAGGTGGTCGTGCCGGGTGCCGCCGCGGACCACCTGTTCGGACCGCAGGCCATGGACCTGACGCTGCGTCCGGAGGCCGCCCGCGCGGGACACGCCCGGGGCACGGCGCTCGCGGAGCGCGTCGCCGCGTTCTGGGACTGACGTCGCGCGGGGCCCGGGCCGCGCAGGTCCGGGCCCCGCCCTACGCGCGCGTGCGGGTCGTGAGGACGACGCGCGTCGAGCCCGCGACGAGGAGGGCCGAGCCGAGCATGTGGAGGCCGACGAGCAGCTCCGGGAGGCCCGTGAAGTACTGGACGTAGCCGATGAGGCCCTGCCCGAGCGTGATCGCGAGGAGGATCCACGCGGCGCGGCGCACCTCGCGCGGCCCGCGGCGCACGCTCACCAGGTAGGCGACGAGGACGGCCACGAACACCCACACCGCCCATGCGTGGATCTTGCTCATGAGCACCGGGTCGACGGCGAAGCGGTAGCCGACCTCCTCGTCGCCGCTGTGCGGCCCCGACCCGGTGACGATCACGCCGAGCACCACGACGAGCGCCGTGAGGCCGTAGAGGACCCACGCGAGCGTGCGCGAGCGCGGCTCGACGGCCGGGACGGGCGCGCCGTCGCCCTCGCCCGAGCGGTGCAGCAGGAGCAGCGAGACCGCGACGAGCGCCGCGGAGACGACGAAGTGCAGCGACACCCAGCCCGGGTGCAGGTGCAGCAGGACGATGACGCCGCCGATGACCGCCTGGGCCGCCACGCCGAGCAGCGGGACGGCGCCGAGGAGCCGGTACGACAGCGCGCGCGAGCGGTCGGTCCACACGAGCACGAGGGTCGCGAGCGCGACGACGCTCAGCACGCCGGTGAGCGTGCGGTTCCCGAACTCCACGAACTGGTGGTACGTCGTCTCCGGGTGGAACTGGGCGGCGAACTGCCCGGGCTCGCACTGCGGCCACGTCGAGCACCCGAGGCCCGAGCCCGTGAGCCGCACCGCGCCGCCGGTGACGATGATGCCGATCTGGGCGACGAGGTTCGCCACGAGCACGGGCCGCGTCCAGCGGCGCAGCGGTGCGAGCCGGTCCGGCCGGCCGGTGCGGTCGTCGGTGGCGGGATCGAGCGCGGGGGACGGGGTGCTCACGGTCCCACGGTATCCGGGCGGGTCGCCCGGCCCGGAATCCTGCGGGTGTGAGATGCGTCGGGAGGGCTCAGGTCCAGCGGAAGAGCCTGCCCGCGCCCCAGCCGAGCGCGGCCGTCCAGCCGAGCAGCACGACGACCGAGAACGGCGGGACCGACCCGTCGAGCAGCGCCCCGCGCATCGCCTCGCCGAGCGCGCCGGACGGCAGCAGGAGCGCGACCTGCTCGAGCGGCCCGGGGAGCTGGTCCGCCGGGACGAGCACGCCGCCACCGACCGTGAGCAGCACGAGCACGAGGTTCGCGACAGCGAGGACGCCCTCGGCGCGCAGCGTGCCCGCGAGGAGCATCGCGAGCGACGTGAACGCGGCCGTGCCGAGCAGCACGGCGAGCAGCGCCGCGGGGATGCCCGCCGGGTCGGGGCGCCACCCGAGCGCGAGCGCGACGCCCGAGATCACGACGACCTGCACGACCTCGACCGCGAGGACGCCGAGCACCTTGCCCGCGAGCAGCCCGCCGCGCCCCAGCGGCGTGGTCGACATGAGACGCAGGACGCCGTTGCGACGGTCGAACGCCGTCGCGATCGCCTGGGAGGTGAACGCCGTCGACATCACGGCGAGCGCGAGCACGCCCGGCGTCACGAAGTCGACGCGTGACGCGCCGCCCGTGTCGAGGTCCACGAACGACGTCAGCACGAGGCCGAGCAGGAGCATGACGGGCAGGATCACGGTCACGAGGAGCTGCTCGCCGTTGCGCAGGATCATGCGCGTCTCGAACCCGGTCTGCGCGACGACGCGGCGCCACGCGGGCGCGGCGAGGTCGGCGGCAGGGTCCTGGGTGCCGGGCGCGGCCGGCGTGGTCGGGGTCGCGCTCATCGCAGGTGCCGTCCCGTGAGGTCGAGGAACACGTCCTCGAGCGTGCGGCGGCCCACCGTGACGCGCGAGGCGAGGACGCCGCGCGCGGCGAGCCACGTCGTCAGCGTCACGAGCGTCGCGGGGTCGGCGGGGCCGGTGAGGGCGTACGCGCCGGGCTGCGGCTCGGCGACCGTCCACGCGCCGTGCGTGCCGTCGGGCACGTCGGCCCCGGCGCCGAGCGCGTCGCGCAGCCCGTCGAGGTCGAGCCCGGGCGCCGCCTCGAACCGCACCGTGCGGTCGGCCGTGCCGTCGGCTCCGGTCTCCAGCAGCGCGCGCGTCGCTCCCGCCGCGATGACCTTCCCGTGGTCGACGACGTAGACCTGGTCGGCGAGGTCCTCCGCCTCGTCCATGAGGTGCGTCGTGAGGACGATCCCCACGCCCTCGGCCCGCAGCTCGCGCACGAGCTCCCACACGGCGTGCCGGCTCTGCGGGTCCATGCCCGCGCTCGGCTCGTCGAGGAACACGACCTCGGGCCGGCCCACGATCGCGGCGGCGAGCGCGAGCCGTTGACGCTGACCGCCCGACAGGCGCCGCACCGTGGTGCGCGCGAAGCTCGCGAGCCCCAGGCGCTCGGTGAGCTCGCCGACGTCGCGCGGCCGGGCGTACATGGACGCGACGTGCCGCAGCATCTCGAGCGCGCGCACGCCCGTGGGCAGGCCGCCGTCCTGGAGCATGACGCCGACGCGCGGGCGGAGGTCGCGCGCGTCGGCCAGCGGGTCGAGGCCGAGCACGCGCACGCTTCCCGCGTCGGGGGAGCGCAGGCCCTCGCAGCACTCGACCGTCGTGGTCTTGCCCGCGCCGTTGGGCCCGAGCACGGCGGTGATCGCGCCGCGCTCGGCGGCGAGGCTCACGCCGTCGACGACGGCACGACCGTCGTAGCGCTTGACGAGGTCGTGCACGAGCACGGCGGGGGCGGGCACCCGGCGATTCTAGGGGGAGGGCGCGCGCCGCCCGGGTCCGGCACGACCGTCGTCGCGCGGGTGTCGCGTATGCCACACCTGGCCCCGTCTGAGGGTCCCCTTGCTTGCGCCGGAGCAATTAGGGAACAACCATGTTGTCTATATCGGTGACGCTGCGCGTTCGCGCGTGCCCGGGAGCGAGAGGAGGGGAGCATGACAGCAGGAGCGGTCCGGCCGCAGGTACCGGCCTCCGTCGCGCCCGCCGGCGCTCCCCCCGCGACCCCCGCCGCGGACGCGGACCGGCGCACGCGCGAGCGCGTGCTCGAGCTCGTCGCCAGCGAGGGGCCCGTCAGCGCGGCCGACCTCGCCGCGCGGCTCGGGCTCACCCCCGCCGCCGTCCGGCGTCACCTCGCCCTCCTCGAGGACGACGACCTCGTCGCCGTGCACGACGCCGGGCACCCCACCGGGATGCGCGGGCGCCCGGCACGGCGCTACGTGACGACGCCGGCCGGGCAGGGCGCGCTGAGCGGCACCTACGCCGACCTCGCGACCCAGGCGCTGCGGTACCTGCGCGACGTCGCCGGGGACGGCGCCGTCGAGCGGTTCGCGCAGGCCCGGCTCGCCGAGCTCGCCGACCGCTACGCCGGCCGCCTCGACGCCGACGACGTCGAGGGCCGCGCCGAGCAGCTCGCCGCGGCGCTCGCGGACGACGGCTACGCGGCGAGCGTGCGCCCCGTCCCCGGCACCTCCGCGATCCAGCTGTGCCAGGGCCACTGCCCGGTGCAGCACGTCGCGGAGGAGTTCCCCCAGCTGTGCGAGGCGGAGGCCCAGGTCTTCGCCCGGCTGCTCGGCTCGCACGTGCAGCGGCTCGCGACCCTCGCGACCGGTGCGCACGCGTGCACGACCAACGTCCCCGTGGGCGTGGCCGTCCCGGTTCCCGCACCTCGTGCGGCCCGGCCGCCCGCGGACCACGACGTCCGGGCGCGGGGGCGTCCGACGTCGGGCGAGACGTGACCCGGAGGGCGGCTCGCCGCCCTGCCCGCACGACACCCCCCGAACCCCCAGTACCGACTGCCCCCGCCCGCACACGACGGACAGTGGAAGGACGACCATGAGCGCTCCCACCCAGGACGCCGCCGGCACGGCCCAGCCGACCGGCGAGAAGCAGACCGACGACGAGATCATCGCCTCGATCGGCGCGTACGAGTACGGCTGGCACGACAGCGACGCCGCCGGCATGTCCGCGCAGCGCGGCCTCTCCGAGGACGTCGTGCGCAACATCTCCGCGCTGAAGAACGAGCCGGAGTGGATGCTGAACCAGCGCCTCAAGGCGCTGCGCCTGTTCGGCAAGAAGCCCATGCCGAGCTGGGGCTCCGACCTCTCCGGCATCGACTTCGACAACATCAAGTACTTCGTGCGCTCGACGGAGAAGCAGGCGACGAGCTGGGACGAGCTCCCCGAGGACATCAAGGCGACGTACGACAAGCTCGGCATCCCGGAGGCGGAGAAGCAGCGCCTCGTCGCGGGCGTCGCGGCCCAGTACGAGTCCGAGGTCGTCTACCACCAGATCCGTGAGGACCTCGAGGCGCAGGGCGTCATCTTCGTCGACACCGACACGGGCCTGCGCGACTACCCCGAGCTCTTCCAGGAGTACTTCGGCACCGTCATCCCCGCGGGCGACAACAAGTTCGCGGCGCTCAACTCGGCCGTGTGGTCGGGCGGGTCGTTCGTCTACGTGCCGCCGGGCGTGCACGTCGAGATCCCGCTGCAGGCCTACTTCCGCATCAACACGGAGAACATGGGCCAGTTCGAGCGGACGCTGATCATCGCGGACGAGGGCTCGTACGTGCACTACGTCGAGGGCTGCACCGCGCCGATCTACTCGTCCGACTCGCTGCACTCCGCGGTCGTCGAGATCGTCGTCAAGAAGAACGCGCGCGTGCGCTACACGACGATCCAGAACTGGTCGAACAACGTCTACAACCTCGTGACCAAGCGGGCGACCGCGGCCGAGGGCGCGACGATGGAGTGGGTCGACGGCAACATCGGCTCCAAGGTCACCATGAAGTACCCGGCGATCTACCTCCTCGGCGAGCACGCGCGCGGCGAGACGCTGTCGATCGCGTTCGCGGGCGAGGGCCAGCACCAGGACGCCGGCGCCAAGATGGTCCACGCGGCGCCGCACACGTCGTCGTCGATCGTCTCGAAGTCGGTCGCGCGCGGCGGTGGCCGCACGTCCTACCGCGGCCTGGTCCAGGTGCTCGAGGGCGCCTCGCACTCGGCCTCGACCGTGCTGTGCGACGCGCTGCTCGTCGACCAGATCTCCCGGTCCGACACCTACCCGTACGTCGACGTCCGCGAGGACGACGTGTCCATGGGGCACGAGGCGACGGTCTCGCGGGTGAGCGAGGACCAGCTGTTCTACCTCATGTCCCGAGGCATGGAGGAGACCGAGGCGATGGCCATGATCGTGCGCGGGTTCGTCGAGCCCATCGCGCGCGAGCTGCCCATGGAGTACGCGCTCGAGCTCAACCGCCTCATCGAGCTGCAGATGGAAGGGTCCGTCGGCTGATATGACCACCACCACCATTCCCGAAGAGGCCGGCCTGTCGACCGACCACTCGCGCGCGCAGGCCGACGGGGCGCACTCCCACGGCGTCGTGCCGCAGGGCTCGCGCGCCGAGCGGCTCACGTCGTTCGACCTCGCCGACATCCCCGTGCCCTCCGGGCGCGAGGAGGAGTGGCGCTTCTCGCCGGTCGCGCGCCTCGCGCCGCTGTTCGACGAGCAGATCGTCGGCCAGACGGGCGGCGGCGACGTGCGCGTCACGGTCGTCGAGGCGCCCGAGGTCGAGGTCGCGATCGTCGGCCGCGACGACGAGCGCCTCGGCACGGCCGGCAAGCCGGGCGACCGCACCGCCGTCACCGCGTGGAACGCGTTCGAGCAGTCGACCGTCGTCACCGTGCCCAAGGAGGCCGTGGCGTCCGACGTCACGTCCGTGCGGGTCGAGGGCCACGGAGGCACGCCGACGGCGAGCCACGTCCTCGTGCGCGCCGAGCGGCACTCCGAGGCCGTCGTCGTGCTCGACCACGTGGGCACCGCGACGCTCAACGAGACGGTCGAGATCGTCGTCGAGGACGGCGCGCACCTCACCGTCGTGTCCGTGCAGGACTGGGCCGACGGCGCCGTGCACGCGTCGTCGCACCGCGCCCGCCTGGGCCGCGACGCGCGCCTCAAGCACGTCGTCGTGACGCTCGGCGGCGACGTCGTGCGCATCACCCCCGACGCGGAGTTCACCGCCGAGGGCGGCGACGTCGAGATGGTCGGCCTCTACTTCGCGGACGCGGACCAGCACCAGGAGCACCGCCTGTTCGTCGACCACGCCGTGCCGCGCTGCAAGTCGCGCGTGACGTACAAGGGCGCGCTGCAGGGCGAGGGCGCGCACGCGGTGTGGGTCGGCGACGTGCTCATCCAGGCCGAGGCCGAGGGCACGGACACCTACGAGCTCAACCGCAACCTCGTCCTCACGGACGGCGCGCGCGCGGACTCGGTGCCGAACCTCGAGATCGAGACGGGCGAGATCGAGGGCGCGGGTCACGCGTCCGCGACCGGTCGCTTCGACGACGAGCAGCTGTTCTACCTGCAGGCGCGCGGCATCCCGGAGATCGAGGCGCGCCGCCTCGTCGTCCGCGGCTTCTTCGCCGAGCTCATCCAGGAGATCGGCGTCGCGTCGGTCGAGGAGCGCCTGCTCGAGGCGATCGAGCGCGAGCTGAGCAAGTCCATGTCGATCATCGACGGGAGCGCCGAGCCCGCCGAGGCGTCGGCGTGACCGCTCAGCCCGCCTGCACGACGTCCGACCTCGGCCCGGAGGAGGCGCTCCGCGTCGAGCTCCCGGCCGAGGACGGGCGCGTCGTCGAGGTCGCGGTCGTGCGCGACGGCGACGGCGGCTGGCACGCGATCTCGGACATCTGCTCCCACGGGGCGGTGTCCCTCTCGGACGGCGAGGTCGAGGGCTGCTTCGTCGAGTGCTGGCTGCACGGCTCGCAGTTCGACCTGCGGACCGGCATGCCGACCGCGCTGCCCGCGATGCGGCCCGTGCCCGTCTACCCGGTGACGGTCGACGGCGAGCAGGTGCTCGTCGACGTCGACCGCGTCGTCGCCCCCACCTGACCGTCCTTGACTGACCCGGCGCGCCGCGCGCGCCCCACAGCTCACCAGAACCTCTTGGAGAAGAACCAGATGTCCACTCTCGAGATCCGCGACCTGCACGTCAGCGTCGAGACCAAGGAAGGGCCGAAGCCGATCCTGCGCGGCGTCGACCTGACGATCGCCAGCGGCGAGGTCCACGCCATCATGGGCCCGAACGGCTCCGGCAAGTCGACGCTCGCGTACTCGATCGCCGGCCACCCCAAGTACGAGGTCACCGGCGGCACCGTGACGCTCGACGGCGAGGACGTCCTCGCGATGAGCGTCGACGAGCGCGCCCGCGCGGGCCTCTTCCTCGCGATGCAGTACCCGGTCGAGGTCCCCGGCGTGTCCGTGTCCAACTTCCTGCGCACCGCGAAGACCGCGATCGACGGCGAGGCCCCCGCGCTGCGTCACTGGGTCAAGGACGTCAAGGGCGCCATGGAGCGCCTGCGCATGGACGACTCGTTCGCCGAGCGCTCGGTCAACGAGGGCTTCTCCGGCGGTGAGAAGAAGCGCCACGAGATCCTCCAGATGGAGCTCCTCAAGCCGAAGTTCGCCGTGCTCGACGAGACCGACTCGGGCCTCGACGTCGACGCGCTGCGCATCGTCTCCGAGGGCGTGAACCGCGTCCACGGCGAGACCGACGCGGGCATCCTGCTCATCACGCACTACACGCGCATCCTGCGCTACATCAAGCCGGACTTCGTCCACGTCTTCGTCGACGGCAAGGTCGCGGAGGAGGGCGGCCCGGAGCTCGCCGAGCGCCTGGAGGAGGAGGGCTACGACCGCTACCTCGGTGGCGCCGTCGAGTCCGCCTCGGCCGCCTCCGCCTGAGCCGTCCCGCACCCGAGGAGCCAGCCATGACGACCACCGCGCACAGCGCCCGCCTCACGGCGGACGAGCTCGCCGCCGTGCGAGCGGACTTCCCGCTGCTCGAGCGCACCGTGCGCGGTGGTCGTCCGCTCGTCTACCTCGACTCCGCGGCGACGTCGCAGAAGCCGCAGGTCGTCCTCGACACCGAGGTCGACTTCTACGAGGAGCGCAACGCGGCCGTGCACCGCGGCGCGCACCAGCTCGCCGAGGAGGCGACGGAGGCGTTCGAGGACGCCCGTGCGGACGTCGCGGCGTTCGTCGGGGCGCGACCGGGCGAGATCGTGTGGACGTCCGGCGCGACGGCCGCGATCAACCTCGTCGCGTACGGGATCTCGAACGCGACGCTCGGGCGCGGGGGAGAGGCGGCCCGCCGCTTCGCGCTCGCCCCGGGCGACGAGATCGTCGTCACCGAGGCCGAGCACCACGCGAACATCGTCCCGTGGCAGGAGCTCGCGGCCCGGACGGGCGCCGTCCTGCGCTGGTTCGACGTGGACGACGACGGCCGCGTGCGCGTCGAGGACGCCGCGAGCGTCATCACGGAGCGCACGCGTGTCGTGGCGTTCACGCACGTGTCGAACGTGACGGGCGCGATCACGCCGGTCGAGCCGGTCGTGGCGCGGGCGCGCGAGGTCGGGGCGCTCACCGTGCTGGACGCCTGCCAGTCCGTCCCGCACCTGCCCGTGGACCTGCCCGCGCTCGGCGTCGACTTCGCCGCGTTCTCGGCGCACAAGATGCTGGGGCCCACGGGCGTCGGCGCGCTCTACGGGCGGCGCGAGCTGCTCGAGGCGCTGCCGCCCGTGACGACCGGCGGGTCGATGATCGAGGTCGTCACGATGACCGAGTCGACCTACATGGCCCCGCCGCAGCGCTTCGAGGCCGGCACGCAGCCCGTCGCGCAGGTCGTCGGGTTCGGCGCCGCCGCGAAGTACCTGCACGAGCTGGGCATGGACGCGGTCGCGGCGCACGAGCACGAGCTCGCGGCCGAGCTGCTGCGCATCGGCGAGATCCCGGGCGTGCGGATCATCGGTCCGCGCGAGCCCGTGGACCGGCTCGCCGTCGTGTCGTTCGTCGTGGACGGCGTGCACGCGCACGACGTCGGCCAGGTGCTCGACGACGCCGGGATCGCCGTGCGCGTGGGCCACCACTGCGCGCAGCCGCTGCACCGCCGGTTCGGGATCGCCGCGACCGCGCGCGCGTCCGCGTCGGTGTACACGACGCGCGAGGACGTCGACGCGTTCCGGGAAGCATTGGCCGGGGTCCGGGCGTTCTTCTCGGTGGACTGAGGAAGGACGCCATGAGCTCGATCGAGCAGATGTACCAGCAGGTCATCCTCGACCACGCGAAGACCCCGCACGGTCGGGGCCTGGTCGAGGTGACGGACGGCGCGACGAGCGGCCAGTCGCACCAGGTCAACCCCACGTGCGGCGACGAGGTGACGCTCCGCGTCGAGCTCGCCGGCGACACCATCGAGCGCGTGAGCTGGGAGGGGCAGGGCTGCAGCATCTCGCAGGCCTCGCTGTCCGTGCTCACGGACCTCGTGACCGGTCGCCCCGCGACCGAGGCCGAGCACCTCGGCGAGGCGTTCCGCGAGCTCATGGGCTCGCGCGGCAAGGGCCTCGACGAGGCCACCGAGGACGAGCTCGGCGACGCGACCGTCTTCACGGGCGTGTCGCGCTACCCTGCGCGTATCAAGTGCGCCCTGCTCGGGTGGGCCGCGCTGCGCGACTCGCTCGTCACCTCGGGAGCCCTCGCCGCCCCGCAGACCGCAGCAGCCCCCGACGCGGCGCCCGCCGCGCGGGCAACGACGGAGGAGAACCGATGACCACCGAGACCGGCGCGCCCGCCGAGGGCGCCACGCCGAGCCCGCCGAACGTCGCGGACGTCGAGGAGGCGCTGCGCGACGTCATCGACCCCGAGCTCGGCATCAACGTCGTCGACCTCGGCCTCGTGTACGGGATCCAGATCGACCAGAACAACCACGCCGTCATCGACATGACGCTCACGTCCGCGGCCTGCCCGCTGACCGACGTCATCGAGGACCAGTCCGCCCAGGCGCTCGAGGGCCTCGTCGACGGCTTCCGCGTCAACTGGGTCTGGATGCCGCCGTGGGGTCCGGAGAAGATCACGACCGACGGCAAGGAGCAGCTCCGCGCGCTCGGCTTCAACGTCTGACGGACAGCACCGGTCGACACCGACGCCGCGTCCCCACGGGGGCGCGGCGTCGTGCTGTCCGGAGGGTCCGGCGCGGGGGTCTGACGGCCCGTCGCGGCCCCCGCGGGCGCGCCGCTGCTCACGATCCGGTTTCGGATCGTTCTGGCGCGTTGACGAGGAGTGTCCTGAGTGTTGGGATATGGGCGCCCCACCCCACTTCTCGGAGGACGACGTGACACAGCAGGACCAGACCGGATCGGGCGGTTCACCGCGGCAGGTGCGTTACCGCGGCAGGCATCTGCCCATGGTCGCCGTGGTGGTCGCGGCACTCATCGCGACCGCCCTGGCCTACAGCGGCATGGTCCTGTTCGGCCTCGAGGTCGCGCACATGACGCCGCTCGAGGCGTACGGCCTCGCGGGCTTCCTCGAGGTCAGCCTCGTCGCCGTCGCGCTCATGGCGCGCAACGCGGCGCTCGAAGGCCGCCCGTACGGCGTCCTGCTCACGCTCACGTGGGTGCTCTCGGGCACGTCGGGCCTGTTCGCGGCCCTCCACGAGGTCGCCGTGCCGACGGCGAGCACCCCGTACATGGTGGTGTTCCGGTTCGTGCCGCCGCTGGTCGCCGCGCTCATGTGGCACCTCGCTCTCGTGGGGGAGCGGCACATGGTCACGGGGCACACGCTCGAGGAGCGTCGTCGCGAGGCACGCGTCCACGGCTACGTCTCCGCCCTGGAGCAGTGGCGCGACGCGCGCGCGGACAGCGCCGGCTCGCCCGCGGACCTGCGCAAGGTCCGCGCTGCGCACGAGCGTCAGCGCGCCGCGCGGGACGCCGCGCTCAAGCTCCTGACGGTCGAGGACTTCGAGCGCCGCATGCAGGTGTGGGTCGAGCGCCTGGAGGCGGCGGAGCGTCACGGCGCGCGGCTCGACCTCATCGGGGCGAGCTCCGTCAAGCGCGGCACCGCACGCGGTCAGGCCGAGGTCGCGGCCGTCGCCGCGGTCGTCGCCGCGCCGGTCGCCGTCGTCACGGACGCTCGCGGTGCGGACGCGCGTGAGGCCGACGCCCGCGAGCTCGGGGGCTCGACCTTCCCCGAGATCGCGGCGCCCGAGCCGGCGCGCGAGACGGCCGCCGAGGCCGTGGTCGAGGCGCAGGAGCGTGCGGCCGAGTCCTCGCAGGACGACGCGATCACCGAGGAGCTCCCCGCCACCGAGGCGCCCGCGGAGGACGGCACGGCCGACGCGGTGGACGTGGCGGACGAGGCGGTGGACGCGGTGGACGAGAAGCCCTACGTGCCCCAGACGTCCTTCGAGGCCCTGCCGGACCTGGAGGCGCGCGTCAAGGAGGTGTTCGGGCGCACCCGGCCGCTCCCGTGGGAGCAGCCCGTCCCCGAGACCCCGAGCGCCCCGGCCGTCGAGCCGCCGACGGTGACCGGCCACACGCGCCGCGTCGAGCTCTTCGACCTCGCGCGCCCGGCGGCCGAGACCTCGGCGGCGGCGACCGACGAGGCGACACCGGGCGAGGACCCGACCGTCGAGCGCGACCGCCGCATCGTCGAGCTCGCCCGCCAGGGCATGAACCAGCGCGAGATCGCGCAGAAGGTCTCGGCGTCGCGCTCGACCGTGAGCCGCGTCGTGCGTCGCTACGAGGACCAGAAGCCCCTCGCGGAGGAGGACGAGCGCGAGCTCGCCAACGCCTGAGCAGGGACCTCGGGCGCGGCAGAGCCCGGTCGCGGCCCGACGGTCCGAGCGTGCCCCGGCGGCGCGCTCGGACCGGGGCCACGGCCCCGGCGGGCCGCGACACGCTCCCGGCACCTCCGGCGTCCCCCGGCCGTGGTCCTCTAGCCTGACGTCATCCCGTCAGCAGGCGCGGACCGTGCGCCGAGCGTCGTGAGGGAGCCGCGGGTGCGCGTCCTGCTCGTCATCGACCAGTTCGAGGATCCCACCAACGGGACCACGGTCTCGGCCCGGCGCTTCGCCGCCGCGCTGCGCCGACGCGGGCACGAGGTGCGCGTCGCGTGCTACGCCGACGACGCGACGCAGCGATCCGACGCCTCGCACCCGGCCGACGACGTCGTGCGCTACCCGCTCGGGCGGCGCGGCGTCCCGGGGTTCAACCGGGTCGTCGCCGCCCAGGGCTGGGTGCTCGCCAAGCCCGACGACGACGTGCTGCGCGAGGCGCTGCGCTGGGCCGACGTCGCGCACGTCATGTCGCCGTTCTGGCTCGGCTCCCGGGCCCAGCGGCTCGCGGACGCGCTCGGCGTCCCGGCCACCGCCGCGTTCCACGTGCAGCCGGAGAACGTCACGTACAGCCTCGGGCTGGGTCGGGTGCGGCCGCTCAACGACCTCGTGTACGCCGTGTTCCGGCCGTTCTACGACCGCTTCGGCCACGTCCACTGCCCCAGCCGGTTCATCGCCGACGAGCTGCGCGACCACGGGTACCGCGCGTCGCTGCACGTGGTGTCGAACGGCGTCGACCCGCGCTTCGTCCCGCGCCGGCTGCCGAAGCGGGGCGACCTGGCCGGACGGTTCGTCATCACCATGACGGGCCGGCTGTCCCGCGAGAAGCGTCAGGACGTGCTCCTCGAGGCGGTCCGCCGGTCCCGGCACGCCGAGCGCATCCAGGTCGTGCTCGCCGGGCGCGGGCCGCTCGCCGAGCGGTACGCGCAGCTCGGCAGGTCGCTCCCGCACCCGCCGGTCATCGGCTTCCTCTCCCAGGACGCGCTCCGCGACGTGCTCGCGTCGAGCGACCTGTACGTGCACGCGGCCGACGCGGAGATCGAGGCCGTCGGGTGTCTCGAGGCCGTCGCGACCGGGCTCGTCCCGGTGATCGCCGACGCCCGCGCGTCGGCGACCGGCCAGTTCGCGCTCGACGAGCGCAGCCTCTTCCGCGCGGGCGATCCCGCGGACCTCGCGCGTGCGATCGACTACTGGGTCGAGCACGACGACGAGCGCGCCCGGATGGGGCCGGTCTACGCCGAGCTGGGCGCGCAGCACGCGATCGACCGGTGCGTCCCGCGGATCGAGGAGATGCTGCTGCGCGCGATGGCCGAGCAGGGCCGTGCGGCGGACCCGACGACGCTCGACCACGAGGACACCGAGGGCCGCACGCACGGGCGCTCCCATGAGCGCTGAGGTCACGCGCGAGGGCCGGACGCCCCGGCTCTGGAGCCGCGCCGACGCGGTCTTCTTCGACGTCGCCATGGCGATCGTGCACGGGTACGGGTACGTCGTCCACGGGCTGCGCGTCACGGGGCGCGAGCACCTCGACGCGGTGCGCGGCGGCGTCGTGACGGTCTCGAACCACGTGCACTACCTCGACGGCCCGTGGGCCGCCGGGCAGTTCCGGGGCCGACGCGCGGCCGTCACGTCCCAGCCCGAGAACTTCCGCCTCCCCGTGGCCGGGTTCCTCGTCACCCACCTCCTCGCCCTGGCGCTGCCGCGCACGCCCGGCGAGCTCCGCACGTTCGAGGAGCGGCTGCGCCGGGTCCTCGACGCGGGCCAGGGCGTGCACGTCTTCCCCGAGGGCGAGCTCGTCATGTACGACACGGCGCTGCGGCCGTTCCGGCGCGGCGCGTTCGCGTACGCGTGCCGGCTCGGCGTGCCCGTCGTGCCGATGGTCTTCACGTACGGTCCGCGGCCCTGGTGGCGTCCGCGGCCGCCGATCCGGCTGACGATCCTGCCGCCCGAGCGACCCCGGGGCGCGGCACCCGCCGACGTCGCCGAGCTCCTGGCCCGCTGCCGCGAGGCCATGGACGCGGTCGTCCGCGACCGGCCCGGGGTAGCCGCCCGCTGGTGAGGACCGGCGGGGCCTACTGACCGACGCGACCGTCGATGCGCTCGCGCAGGAGGTCGGCGTGCCCGCAGTGGCGGGCGTACTCCTCGATCCGGTGCACGAGGACCTCCCGGACCGCGACCCGGTCGGGGCCGAGGCGCTCGCCGAGGTCCGGGTGCAGCGCGAGCGCCGCGTCGGTCGCAGCCTGCTCGCGCGCCAGGTTCGCGTACGCGTCGTCCACCACGGCCTGGTCGGCGACGGCGCCGTCGAAGTCGGCGTCGTCGCCGCCGTACAGCGCCGGCTCGGGTCCGTCGTCGGAGATCCACCCGCGCCATTCCCGCTCGACCTCGGCCACGTGGCGCACGAGACCGAGCAGCGACAGCGTCGACGGCGGCACGGAGCGCCGCGCGAGCTGCTCCGGGCTCAGGCCGTCGCACTTCATGAGCAGCGTCATGCGATAGCTCGACGTGTAGTCGAGCAGGGTCGCGAGCTCGCCGTCGGGGCTCACGCCGTCGGTGTTCCGCGGGTCGTCGTCGGGATCGACCCACATGTTGGGGTAGACGGTCGCGCGGCTCCAGCGGGCAGGCTCCTCGGTCATCGCCTCATGCTCCCGGCGCGGCTCGTGCGCGGCAAGGTCTTTGCCGTCCCGGCGTCACGACGGCGCCGCCAGACGGCGTGCTCGTCGCCCGCTGTCACGGATCGCGGACCCGGCCGGTCGATCAGGAGTCAGGGGCGCGCCGCGGGCCGCCCGGATCCACGTCACGGAGGTGCGTCATGAAGGTCGTCGTCATCGGGGGAACAGGGCTGATCGGCTCGCAGGTCGTCTCGCGGCTGCGGGAGCAGGGGCACGAGGCGGTGCCGGCGTCGCCGAACACGGGCGTGAACACGCTCACGGGCGAGGGGCTCGCCGAGGCGCTCGCGGGCGCGGACGTCGTGGTCGACGTGTCGAACTCCCCGTCCTTCGCCGACGCGGACGTGCTGAGCTTCTTCACCACGTCGACCACGAACGTGCTCGCCGCGGAGCAGGCCGCGGGCGTCGGTCACCACGTCGCGCTCTCGATCGTCGGCGCGGACCGTGCGCCGCGCAGCGGGTACCTGCGGGCCAAGGTGGCCCAGGAGGAGCTGATCAAGGCGTCGCCCGTGCCGTGGACGATCGTCCGGGCGACGCAGTTCTTCGAGTTCCTCGCGGCCATCACCGACTCGGCGACGCAGGACGGCGTCGTCACGCTGTCCACGGGGGCGATCCAGCCGATGGCCGCCCAGGACGTGGCCGCGGAGGTCGCCGACGTCGCCATGGCACCGGCGCGGAACGCCACCGTGGAGATCGCCGGCCCCGAGCGCTTCCACCTCGACGAGCTCGTGCGCGGCGCCCTCGCCGCGGCCGGCGACCCGCGCACCGTGGTCTCCGACCCGGCCGCGACCTACTTCGGCACGCCGCTCGACGAGACGACGATCGTGCCGGTGGGCGACGGCGCGATCCTCGCGCCGACGACGCTCTCCGCGTGGAAGGAGGCGCGCGCCGCCGCGGCGGCGAGCTGAGCCGCCGGACGCCCCCGGTGCCCCGAAGGCCCCCGACCGCGACGCCGCGGCCGGGGGCCCGCGGCGTTCGCTCCTCCGCACCCGGGCGGAGCCTTGACAGCCCGGGGCGGATCGGGTCCCCTGAGAAGGTCCCCGCGTCGACGCGGGCGCGCGACGCGAGGAGGTGGTCGTGCAGGCACGACCAGGCACCCGGGGGCCCCTGCTGGACCGACGCCGCGAGCGCGCGGTCCTCGACGCCCTGCTCGCCGACCTGCACGCGGGGCACGGGCGCGCGCTCATGCTCCGGGGCGAGGCGGGCGTCGGGAAGTCCGCCCTCCTGGAGTACACGGTCGGGGCGGCCGACGGCCTGCACGTCGTGCGCGCGTCCGGCGTCGAGTCGGAGATCGACCTCGCGTTCTCCGGGCTCCACCTCCTCTGCCTGCCGCTCCTGGACCGAGTGGAGGTGCTGCCGGCGCCGCAGCGGCACGCCCTCGAGGTCGCGTTCGGGCTGCGCGACGGGGGCGCGCCCGACCGGTTCCTCGTGGCCCTCGCGGTCCTCACGCTCCTGTCGGAGCGGGCGCGAGAGCGGCCGCTGCTGTGCGTCGTGGACGACACGCAGTGGCTCGACCGGGCGTCCGCCCAGGTCCTGGCCTTCACCGCGCGCCGGCTGCTCGCGGAGCCGGTGGGGCTGCTCTTCGCCGCGCGCGAGCCGGCCGAGCAGTTCCGCGGGCTCGCGGAGCTCGAGGTCCGGGGCCTGGGCCGGCGCGAGGCGCACGCCCTCCTGCGCTCCGTGGTGCGGTTCCGCCTCGACGAGCCCGTCCGCGACCGGATCCTCGCGGAGACGCAGGGCAACCCGCTGGCCCTGCTGGAGCTCCCGCGCGGGCTCGGGCCGGCGCAGCTCGCGGGCGGACTCGGCCTCGTCGGTGCCCAGACCGTGCCCGTCCGGATCGAGCAGGGGTTCCTGCGCCGCGTCGTCGCGCTCCCGCCCGACACGCGCTCGCTCCTGTTCCTCGCGGCCGCCGAGCCGGTGGGGGACCCGCTCCTGCTCTGGCGCGCGGCGGAGCGCCTGGGCGTCCCGTCGTCCGCGGCCGAGGCCGCGCAGACCGAGGGGCTGCTGCACGTCGGCACGCGCGTGCGCTTCCGGCACCCCCTCGTCCGGTCCGCCTCGTACGCCGCGGCCACGCCGGAGCAGCGGCGCGCCGCGCACCGCGCGCTCGCCGAGGTGACCGACCGGGAGCGCGATCCCGACCGGCGCGCCTGGCACCTCGCGGCGGCGACCACGGGTCCCGACGAGGAGGTCGCCGTCGAGCTCGAGCGCTCGGCCGACCGCGCGCAGGCCCGCGGCGGGATGGCGTCCGCGGCCGCGTTCCTGCAGCGCGCGGCCGAGCTCACGGACGACCCGGCGCGACGGTCGGAGCGCGCGCTCGCCGCCGCGCAGGCGAACCTCGTCGCCGGCGCGTTCGGCCCGGCCGACGAGCTCGTCGAGATGGCGGCGGTCGGGCCGCTGGACGAGCTCCAGCAGGCGCGCGCGACGCTCCTTCGCGGGCGCATCGCGTTCGCGACGAGCGCGGGCAGCGAGGCTCCCGCCCTGCTCGCCAAAGCCGCGAAGCAGCTCGAGCCGCTCGACGACGTACTCGCCCGCGAGACGTACCTCGAGGCGTGGTACGCGGGGATCTACGCGGGCCGCTTCGCCGGTGCCGGCGACCTCGAGGAGGTCTCCCGCGCGGCCCTCGCCGCCCCGCCACCCGTCGGGACGCCCAGCCCGGCCGACGTCCTGCTCCACGGGCTCGCGACGCTCGTCACCGAGGGGCCGGTCCGCGCGACGCCCGCCCTCCAGCGCTCCGCGCGCGCGTTCGCGGCGGGCGACGTCTCGGTGGCCGACCGGCTGCGCTGGAGCCAGATGGCGGTCGTCGCGGCGGGCGTGGTGTGGGACGAGGAGTCCTGGACGACCATCCAGGACCGCGAGCTGCGGCTCAGCCGCGAGGCCGGGATGCTCGCGCCGTTGATGATCTGGGTCAATGCGGCCGGCATGAACGCGGTGCGGCACGGGGACTTCGCGGCCGCGGCGTCGTACGTCGCGGAGAGCGAGTCGATCGCCGCGGCGACCGGGACGCTGCTCGGTCCGTACGGGGCCGTGACGCTCGCCGCGTTCCGCGGCGCGGAGGCCGAGGCGGCCCGGCTCGTCGACGCGATGGTCGCCGACGCCCGCACGACGGGGCAGGGGACCGGCCACCAGTACGCCGGGTGGGTCTCCGCCGTCCTGCACAACGGCCTGCGCCGCTACGACCGCGCGCTCGCCGATGCGGAGGCCGCCGCGGCGCAGACGGAGATCACCCTGGCGATGACCGCGCTGCCGGAAATCGTCGAGGCGGGCGCCCGCGCGGGCCGGAGGACGAGCGCCGAGGAGGCGCTCGGGCGCCTCGCCGAGGTGACGGGCACCGCCGGGACGGACTGGGGCCTCGGTCTCTACGCCCGCTCGCGCGCGCTGCTCGCGAGCGGGGACGACGCCGAGAGCGCGTACCACGAGGCGGTCGAGCGCCTCGGGCGCACACGTTTCCGGCCCGAGCTCGCGCGCGCGCACCTGCTCTACGGGGAGTGGCTGCGGCGCGAGGGGCGGCGCACGGACGCGCGCTCCGAGCTCACGACGGCGCACGACCTCTTCACGGCGATCGGGATGGAGGCGTTCGCCGGACGTGCCGCCGCGGAGCTCACGGCGACCGGCGAGTCCGCGCGACGACGCAGCGTCGGCGCGCCGCACGACCGGCTCACCCCGCAGGAGGGCCAGATCGCCCGGCTCGCGCGCTCGGGCCTGTCCAATCCCGAGATCGCCGCCCAGCTGTTCCTCAGCCCCCGCACGGTCGAGTACCACCTGGCCAAGGTCTTCGCGACGCTCGGCATCTCGTCCCGGCGGGAGCTGCGCGCCGTCCTGCCCGACGTCGTGAGCCCCGCGCCCGCGGACTGAGCCCACCCGCGCGGCGGGTGGCCGGGTCGCGCACCGAGCAGCCGGATCGTGCACCGGGCCGCCGGCTCCGCGCACTTACGCCGCGCGGCGCACGGCCCGGGGCGGGACGGCGGCGGCGAGCAGCCGCTCGAGGTCCGCGAGGTCGCCCGAGCGCGCCGCGTCGAGGAAGGTCCGCACGAGGCGCCGGTGCTCCGCGGCGTCCACGGGCCGCCGTCGTCCCGAGCGCAGGTGCTGGTGCGCGCGCCGCACGAGCTGCCGCGCGTGGTCGGCCCGCACGTGCAGGACGTCGCCGATGCGTCGGTACGGGTAGTCGAACGCGGCGCGCAGGAGGTACGCGCCCCGTTCCGCCGGGGTCGCCGTCGTCAGCAGGAGCCGCAGGCCGGCGTCGACCGACTCCGCGACCTCGACCGCCGGCTCGGGCCCGCCGTCCTGGTCCGCCCCGTCGAGGACCCATCCGCCCGCCGTCGTCTCGCGCCGGCTGCGGGCGGACCGCACGACGTTGATCGCGAGCCGTGTCGTGGTCGACGACAGGAACGCGGGCGCGTTGAGCACCCGGGCGCGGTCGGCCCGCCGCCACCGCAGCCACGCCTCCTGCACGACGTCCTCGGCCTCGACCCCGTCCCGGAGCACACGGCGCGCGATCGCCACGAGCTGCGGTCGTGCGGCGAGGAAGGTCGACGTGAGCTCCCGGTCCTCCGGGCGCGTCGCGAGCACCAGTGCGGTCACGGTCCCGTCTCCGTCCTGGCGTCCCCCGACGCCTCACGTGCAGCGTCGCGCCCCACGCCCGGGCGTCGCGTCCCGGGGACACCCTGGTCCGAGCGCGAAGGCGTCCCCTGGGGAGTGCGGGCGCACTAGGATCGGGCCGCCGGCGACGGTGCCGGCCGCTCGAGCGAAGGAGTCACGACGCCCATGCCCGCCGCGTGGGGCGCGCTCGCCCTGCTCACCCTCGTCCACCTCGTCGCGCACCTCACCGGGCCCCCGGTGCTCGCCGACACGACGCAGTGGTTCCTCATGCCCCTGCTCGCGGGCTGCCTGTGGCTCGCGACGCGACCCTCCCCGGGCGGTGCGCGGCGCTCGCGGCTCGTCCGGCTCGTGCTCGTCGCGCTCGGCTTCTCGTGGCTCGGGGACGCCGCACCCGACCTCGCCGACGGCGACGCCGCGTTCCTCGTCATGGTGGGCTTCTTCCTCTGCGCCCAGGTCACGTACACGCTCGCGTTCTGGCCGTTCCGCGCAGGCTCCGTGCTCCGCCGCCCGCTCGCCCTCGCGCCGTACGCGCTCGCCCTCGTCGCGCTGGTCGTCGCGTGCGCGCCGGGCGCCGGGTCTCTGCTCGTCCCGGTGCTCGTCTACGGCGTGGCTCTCGTCGCGACGGCGGTCACGTCGACCGGTGTGGACCGCCTCGCCGGCGTCGGCGGCGCCGTCTTCCTCGTCTCGGACGCGCTCATCGCGCTCCACGCCTTCGCGCCCTGGTACGACCTGCCCGCCCACGGGTTCTGGGTCATGCTCACCTACGTCGCCGGCCAGGTGCTCCTCGTGCTGGGAGTGCTGCGTCGTGAGCGCCGGGAGTCGGTCGCCGCTGCGGAAGGAGGACCCGCGTGGGCGTCGACGTGACGCTCGCACGCGTCGTCCAGCGGTCGTGGCTCGCAGGGTCGAGAGCGGGCGGGACCGTGCGCGGCGGCGGCAGGGCTAGCCGACCGCGGTGACCGGCGAGGCGAGCGGCGTGCCCGACCCGTCGCGGCGCTGGTCGACCGGGGGCAGGTCGACGGCCTGGCCGCCGGAGCCCGTCGCGCGCGCCGGACCCTGGCCGACCCAGGCGAGGATGAGCGCGTCCTCGCCCTTGAGGAACCGCTGTGCCCGGACGCCGCCGGTGCCGCGACCCTTGCCCGGGTAGAGCTCGTACGGGGTGACCTTGCCGGCGCCGGTCTGCGTGCCGGGCAGCGCGGTCGACGACCCGGCGATCGTCACGACGACCCCGAGGTCACGGACGTCCGCCGGCACGACCCCGAAGAACGCCACGCGGTGGCCGGGCGCGAGGCGGATGCCCGCCATGCCGCCCGCGGGCCGGCCCTGCGGGCGCACGGCCGCGGCGTCGAAGTGCAGGAGGGACGCGTCGCTGCTGACGAACACGAGCTCGTCCGCGTCGGTGGCGGGCGCCGCGCCGACGACCGTGTCGCCGTCCTTGAGCCCGATGATCTCCCAGTCGTCACGGTTCGCGGGCGGGTCGCCGGGCGTCACGCGCTTGACGACGCCCTGGGCGGTGCCGAGCGCGAGCGGGGGAGCGTCGGCGGCGATCGACGCGATCGTCACGGCCTCCTCGCCGGGCTCGAGCGCGACGACCTCGCTGAGCGGGACGCCGCCGGACAGGCTCGGCGCGCTGTCCGTCGGGGGCAGCGCGGGCAGGTCGAGCACGGACACCCGGACCATGCGCCCGCGGCTCGTGACGAGGCCGACCTCGCCGCGCGCCGTCGTGCGGACCGCGGCGCGCAGCACGTCGTGCGCGGCGCGCGGCCCGGTCCGAGCGGGCTCCGTCTCGTCGCTCGTGCGCGCGAGCAGACCCGTCGCGGAGAACAGCGCCCAGCACGGCGTGTCAGCGACCTCGAGCGGCACGGCCGAGGTCGTCGTCGGGGCGGCGCCCGCCGACTCGAGGAGGATCGTGCGGCGCGGCGTGCCGTACGTCTTCGCGACGTCGGCCATCTCGGCGGACACCACGGCCCGCAGCCGCGCGTCGCTGCCGAGGATCTCCTGGAGCTCCTCGATCTCGCGCCGCAGCGTCTCCTGCTCCTTCTCGAGCTCGATGCGCGAGAACTTCGTGAGGCGGCGCAGCTGCAGCTCGAGGATGTAGTCGGCCTGCGGCTCGGAGAGGTCGAACACCGTCTGCAGGCGTGCGCGCGCCGTCGCGGCGTCGTCGGACGAGCGGATGACCTCGATGACCTCGTCGATGTCGACGATCGCGACGAGCAGGCCGTCGACGAGGTGCAGGCGCTCCGACCGCTTGCGCAGCCGGTAGGCCGAGCGGCGGCGCACGACGTCGATCCGGTGGTCGACCCAGACGGACAGCATCTCGCGCAGGCCGAGCGTGCGCGGCTGGCCGTCCACGAGCGCGACGTTGTTCATGCCGAACGAGTCCTCGAGCGGCGTGTACTTGTAGAGCTGCTCGAGGACCGCCTCGGGGTTGAACCCCGTCTTCACCTCGACGACGATCCGCAGGCCGTGCTCGCGGTCCGTGAGGTCGGTCGCGGCGGTGATGCCCTGGATCTTCTTCGACTTCACGCCCTCGGCGATCTTCTCGATCACCTTCTCAGGGCCGACGAGGTACGGCAGCTCGGTGATGACGATGCCCTTGCGCCGCGGCGTGAGGCTCTCCACGCGCGCGGTCGCGCGCGTGCGGAACGTGCCGCGGCCCGTGCGGTAGGCGTCGCGCACGCCGTCGAGGCCGACGATCTTGCCGCCCGTGGGCAGGTCCGGGCCGGGGACGAAGCGCATGAGCGCGTCGAGGTCGGCGTCCGGGTGCGCGACGAGGTGGCGCGCCGCGGCGACGACCTCGACGAGGTTGTGCGGCGCCATGTTCGTCGCCATGCCGACGGCGATGCCCGACGCCCCGTTGACGAGGAGGTTGGGGATCGCGGCGGGCAGCACGTCCGGCTGCTGCAGCTTGTTGTCGTAGTTCGGGACGAAGTCGACGACGTCCTCGTCGAGACCCGCGGTCATCGCGAGCGACGGCGGCGCGAGGCGCGCCTCGGTGTACCGCGAGGCGGCGGGGCCGTCGTCGAGCGTGCCGAAGTTCCCGTGCCCGTCGACGAGGGGCAGCCGCAGCGAGAAGTCCTGCGCGAGGCGCACGAGCGCGTCGTAGATCGCGGCGTCGCCGTGCGGGTGGAGCTTGCCCATGACCTCGCCCACGACGCGCGCGGACTTCACGTGCGCGCGGTCGGGGCGCAGGCCCATGTCGGCCATCATGTAGAGGATGCGGCGCTGCACGGGCTTGAGGCCGTCGCGCGCGTCGGGCAGGGCGCGGGAGTAGATGACGGAGTAGGCGTACTCGAGGAACGACGTCTCCATCTCCGCCTGGACGTCGACGTCGACGATCTTCTCGTTCACCTCGGCCGGGTCGATCGAGGGGGTCGAGGACTTGCGCGCCATGTGCCTGCGGGCTCCTGCCGTTCGGTGCGCCCCGAGGGCGCTGCTTCGTGCCGGTGGCGGCCGGCGGTGACGTGCTGCGGGTGCGTGCCGCACGCGAGGGTACGCCACGGCGCCGACACGCCGCCTCACCACGGCTGCCGGGACCATTGTCCTCCCCCGTCGGGGCGGGGTGGCGCAGGCGCACGGCGCGTCGCACCGCATAGCCTGGGCACATGAGCGACGGCGGCGCAGCCGGGCGGGGCCCGGACACGTACCCGGTGGAGTGGGAGGCCGACGTCGTGCTGCGCGACGGGACGACGACCCACGTGCGCCCGATCCGCCCCGAGGACGCCGACGCGCTCCAGCGCTTCCACGTCGGCCAGTCCGAGCGCTCGACGTACCTGCGCTTCTTCGCCCCCATGGAGCGGCTGTCCGACCGCGACCTCGAGCGCTTCACGCACGTGGACCACACGGACCGCGTCGCGCTCGTCGCGGTCCGGCCCCGCGACGGCGCCCCCGACGCGGGCCCCGGTGACGCGGGCGAGGACATCATCGGCGTCGCGCGCTTCGACCGCACCGGGCCCGCGGAGGCCGAGGTCGCGTTCAACATCGCGGACTCCGCGCAGGGCCGCGGTCTCGGGTCCGTGCTGCTCGAGCACGTCGCCGCCGCGGCGCGCGAGCGCGGCGTCCGCCGCTTCACCGCGGAGGTGCTCCCGCAGAACGGCAAGATGCTCGCGGTGTTCCGCGAGGCCGGGTACGACGTGCACCAGCAGATGGACGACGGCTTCGTGCAGGTGAGCGTCGACCTCGACCCCACGGAGCGGTCGCGCGCCGTCATGGCGGACCGCGAGCACCGTGCCGAGGCACGGAGCATGCAGGGCCTGCTCGGTGCGACGAGCGTGGTCCTCGTCGGGCCCGGAGCGCCGCGCCGCGACGCGCCCGACCGTCCGGGCGAGGCCCTCGACCGGGTCCTCGCCCGGCGCGCGCTCGCGGCGCTCGTGCGCAGCCACGACGTCACCGTGCACGTCGTCGGCGTGCCCCCCGACGAGGACGCCGCGGACGCGCCGCTCCCGGCCCAGGACGGCGCCGGGCCGCACGAGCACGCGCGCCTCGCCGACGTCCCCGGCCCGGTCGACCTCGCCGTCGTGGCGCTGCCCCCGCCCGACGCGATCGACGCGGTCCGCCAGCTCGCCCGCCTCGGGGTGCGCGGCGTCGTCGTGCTCTCCGCCGGGTTCGCCGAGACGGGGCCCGACGGCCTCGCGCTGCAGCGCGAGCTCCTGCGCGTCGCGCACACCGCCGGGCTGCGCGTCGTGGGACCCGCGAGCTACGGCGTGCTCCGCACGGGCGACGCGCGCGAGCGCCCCGCGCTCGCGGCGACCCTCGCCGACGACCTCCCGGCACCCGGCGTGGTGGGCCTGTTCAGCCAGTCCGCGCCCATGGCCGTGACGCTCCTCGCGACGACGGCGCGGCGCGGCCTCGGCGTGTCGTCGTTCCTGTCCGCGGGGCACCGGGCCGACGTCTCCGGCAACGACCTCATGCAGTACTGGCAGGACGACGCCGCGACCCAGGTCGTGTGCCTGTACCTCGAGTCGATCGGCAACCCGCGCAAGTTCTCCCGCATCGCGCGCCGCCTCGCGTCGGTCAAGCCGGTCGTCGTCGTCACGGCCGGGCGCTCCGGGCACGTCGTCCCGCCCGGGCACGCCGTGCGCTCGACGCGCGCGCCGCGCCGCACGCTCGAGGAGATGCTGCGCCAGTCGGGCGTGATCCGCGCCGAGAACACGCACCACATGATCGACATCGCCCAGCTTCTCGCGCACCAGCCGCTCCCGCGCGGCCGCCGCGTGGGCATCCTCGCGAGCTCCGCCTCGCTCGCGGCCCTCGTCGCCGAGGCGTCGTCGTCCGCCGGGCTCGTCGTCGCGCGCACCGACTTCCTGCCCGAGGACGCGTCCGCCGAGGACGTCGCGGCGACCGTCGACGCCCTCTACGCGCCCGACGCGTGCGACGTCGTCGTCGTGGTCCAGGTCCCCGTGGCCCGGCCGCGGCGCGAGGACGTGTCGCGCGCGGTCGCCGCCGCGGCGGCACGCACGGGGCGCACGACGGTCGCGAGCATGCTCGGGCTCCACGGCCTCACCGACGAGCTCGCCGCCCCGGCCGCCGACGACGCGGCGCCCGACGGGCTGCGCCGCGTCCCCGCGTACTCCACGCCCGAGGACGCGGTGGCCGCGCTCGGCGCCGTCGTGCGGTACGCGCGCTGGCGAGAGGCCGACCACGGCACCGTCGTGCGCCCCGCGGGGACCGACGCCGCGCGCGCCCGCGCGCTCGTGGAGCGCACCCTCGGCGACACGGACGCCGTCGAGCTCGACCCGGCCACGACCGCCGAGCTCCTCGCGTGCTACGGCGTGCGGGTCTGGCCGGCGCGTCGCGTCCGCACCGCCGACGAGGCCGTCGCGGCCGCGCACGAGGTCGGGTGGCCCGTCGTGCTCAAGAGCACCGCCGCCGGGCTGCGGCACCGCGCGGACCTCGGCGGCGTCCGGCTCGACATCGGGGACGAGACCGAGCTGCGCACCGACGTCGCCCAGATGCGCGAGGCGCTCGCGGCCGTGCTGCCCGCCGCGGCGGACGAGCCGTTCGAGATCCAGGCGATGGCGGACGCGGGCGTGGCGTGCGTGATCCGCTCGACCGAGGACCAGCTGTTCGGCCCGGTCGTGTCGTTCGGCCTCGCGGGGGACGCCGTCGACCTGCTGGGCGACGTGGCGTACGGGGTGCCGCCGCTCACGGACGTCGACGTCGCGGCGATGGTGCGCTCGGTGCGGGCCGCGCCGCGGCTCTTCGGGTACATGGGCACGCACGCGGTCGCGACGGCCGCGCTCGAGGACGTCCTCGCGCGCGTGTCCGTGCTCGCGGACGACCTGCCCGAGGTGCGCAGCCTCGAGCTCTACCCGGTCGTCGTGTCCGACCACGACGCCGCCGTGCTCAGCGCGCGCGTGACGCTCGCCGACGCGCAGCGCGCCGACGCGCTCCGGCGCGCGCTGCCCGGCTGACGCCGCCGTCCGCGGCGTCCCGCGGTCCACAGCGCCGCCGCGGCAGGTGGCCGGGGCGGTGCGCCGGATGGGAGAATGCGCGGGTGCCCTCAGCAACATCGAACGCCTGGACCGACCTGACGACCCAGCTCCACCGCGCCGGCTACTACCCGGAGCTCGTCGCGGACGTCCTCGACCTCGCGGTCGCGGGGGAGGAGATCGTCTCGCACCTCGTGCTGCCGGAGACGACGTTCGACGCGGCCGAGGTGCGTCGCCACCTCACGGTGCTCGTCCTCACACCTACGCGCCTCGTCACCGCGCACGTGGACGACCACCCCGCCGACAGCGAGAACCCGTCGGCGTCCGCCGCGGCCACGACCGAGTCGGTCCCGCTGGCCGAGGTGCGCTCGGTGTCCCTCACGCACGTCGTCGCGGAGCCGCACGAGCACCGCGCGGGGACCGCGCCGCTCGAGGTGACGCTCGCGCTCGGCTGGGGCGCCGTCTCGCGCGTCGACCTCGAGCCGGCCACGTGCCCCGACCCGGCGTGCGACGCCGACCACGGCCTCACCGGCCAGATCACCCCCGACGACGTCGTCGTCCGCGTGAGCGCCGAGGCGGAGGGCCGCGACGCGGTCCGCGCGGCGGTCGGCTTCGCGCGCGCGCTCTCGCGCGCCACGGCCAGGCACAGCGCCCGGTGAGCGAGGCACGCGCGGACGAGGCCGGTGTGCCCGCGGCCCCGGCGCTCCCGGCGGGGCTGCTCGCCCCCGAGCACGGCGACGGCGGGCTCGCCGCGGTGCTCCCCGCCGCGGCGGGCGCGCTCGGCGTGCGCTTCACGACGGCGACGGGCGTCGCGAGCGAGCGAGCGCGCACGGCCCTCGACCTCCCGCGCGCCGAGCGGGTGTGCGTCGTGCTCGTCGACGGCCTCGGGCACCTCAACCTCGCCGAGCGGGCCGGGCACGCGCCGTTCCTGCGCTCCCTGCTGCCCGACGCGCGCGCCCTCACCTCGACGTTCCCCAGCACGACCGCCGCCGCGATCGGCGCGTTCGGCACCGGGACGGCGCCCGGCCGCACGGGCATGCTCGGGTACACCCAGCGCAACCCCGTGACCGGTGGCCTCGCGAACATGGTGTCGTGGGACGGCGCCCCGCCGCCCGCGGAGCTCCAGCGCGAGCAGCCGGTCCTCGAGCGCGTCGCCGCGGCCGGGCGCGCCGTGACGTCGACCGGGCCGGCGCGGTTCGCCGGGTCCGGGATGACGCTCGCGGCCCTGCGCGGCGGCACCTACGCCGCGGGTGAGGGGCTGCCCGCGCGCGTCGACGCCGCGGTCCGTGCGCTCGCCCGCCCCGGCCTCGTGTACGTCTACTGGGGTGAGGTCGACAAGGCCGGCCACCACCACGGCAGCGCGTCCTGGCAGTGGGGCGACGAGCTCGAGGCGCTCGACCGCGAGCTCGCCCGGCTCGTCCGGTCGGTCCCGACGGGCACGCTCGTGCTCGTCACCGCGGACCACGGCATGGTCGACGTCGACCCGGCGCTGCGCCGCGACGTCGCGACCGACCCGGTCCTGTCGCGGGGCGTCGCGCTCGTGGGCGGCGAGCCGCGCGCGGTGCACGTCTACGCCGAGCCGGGGGAGGCCGAGGCCGTCGCCGAGCGGTGGCGCGACGTGCTGGGCGAGGACGCGCTCGTCCTCGGCCGTGACGAGGTGCTCGCGCGCGGCCTGCTCGGGCCGGACCTGCGCCCGGACGCGGTCGCGGCGGCCGGTGACGTCGTGGTCGCGATGCGCGGCCGCGCGACGGTCGTCGACTCGCGCACCCAGACGCCCGCGTCGCTCGCCCTCGTCGGGGTGCACGGCTCGCTCACCGAGCGCGAGATGCGCGTGCCGCTCCTCGTCGCGGCCACCTGAGCCCGCCCGACCCGCCGTCCGACCCCGCCCGACCGACCTCGCGAAGGAACGCCCCCGATGGCCGAGCTCGTCTTCTTCTCCGGGACCATGGACTGCGGCAAGTCCACCCTCGCGCTCCAGCTGGACCACAACCACGCGGCACGCGGGCGCCGCGGGCTGATCTTCTCGCGCAACGACCGCGCGGGGTCGGACCGGCTGTCGTCCCGCCTCGGGCTCGAGGTCGTCGCGCGCGAGGTGGACGACGACACCGACTTCTGGTCGCTCGTCACGGCCGAGCCCGTGCCCGTGGACTACCTGGTGTGCGACGAGGCGCAGTTCTACTCCCCGGCGCAGGTCGAGCAGCTCGCCCGGCTCGTCGACGAGACCGAGATCGACGTGTTCGCGTTCGGGATCACGGCCGACTTCCGCACGCGCCTGTTCCCCGGGTCGGCGCGGCTCATCGAGCTCGCCGACCGGGTCGAGGTGCTGCAGGTCGAGTCGCTGTGCTGGTGCGGGCGGCGCGCGACGCACAACGCTCGCACCGTCGACGGCCGCATGGTCGTCGAGGGCGACCAGGTCGTCGTCGGGGACGTGGACGCGGGGTCGGGCGAGATCGGCTACGAGGTCCTGTGCCGCCGCCACCACATGCGCCGCATGACGACGACCGTCGCGCGCCGCCTCGCGACCCAGGACGGGCTCGCGCTCGACCTGCCGCGCTGACCGCTCCCGACGGCTCCGTCGACCGGGCCGTCGCGAGTCACCGGCTCGCGCCCGCCGTCGCGGCCCGAGCCGGCGACTACTCCGGGCGCGCCCCGAACACGATCTCGTCCCAGCTCGGCACCTTGGCGCGCGAGCGGTTCTTCCCCTTGCGCGGCTCGCGCGCGCCCGGCGAGCGGCCCGCGTGCGGTGGCTCGGCCGCGGCGGGCGGCGCGTCGGCGTCGGGCGCGGGGCGTGACGCCGACGGGTGCTCGTCGCGGGACCGGCTCTCCGCGGGCACGTCGTCGCGCCCCACCGGGGCGTCGCCCCCGGAGGGCGCCGCGGCGTCCGTCGGGGCGGCGTCGAGCGGCCGGATCGTCGGGAGGTGGACGACGGTCGCGCCCGACGGCGCGGGGGAGTCGTCGCGCTCCTCCGGCACGCGCCCGACCTGCGGGCCGAAGCCCTCGAACGGCTCCTGGTCCCCGAACGGCTCCTGGTCCCCGATCTCGACCGGGCCCGCCGGTGCCCGCCGTGGGCGCACCCCACGGCGCTGGCTGAGGTCGTCGAGCAGCTCGGCCGTCCCGTCGTCGGCAGGCGGCCCGCCGCGTCGCCCGCGACCGGTCGCGTCGACGTCGAACACGGCGACCGCACCCGGCGTCGGGTCCTGCGGGGCGTCCGTCCCCGCGAGCCACCGCGCCTCGTCGTCGAGCGGCTGCAGCACGCGCGTGCCGGGGTCGTAGGACCAGCGCGCGGCGCGGCTGCCCGAGCCGACCTCGAACGCGGCCGTCACGACCCACGGCGCGCCGTGCTCGCGCGCGGCGCTCCACTCCACGGACTCCGGGTCGACGTCGCGCGCGGCGAGCCGCTGGGCGACGAGCTCGCCGACCGTCGGCGAGTCCTCCTCGCGGCCCGGGCGCGAGCCGCGGACGCGCTCCACCACGTACTCCTGCTCCGCGACGACCGGGCCGGCGAACCGGCGCACGTGCTCGACGGCCAGGCCCGCGACCTCGGCGACCGCCTCGACGGTGTCGCCGGCCCGCAGCCGCGCCTGGATCTCGCGCGGGGCGAGGTTGCGCTCGCCCTCCGCGCGCAGGTGCTCGAGGTGCGGGCGGTCCCGCCGCACGGCCGCGCGCAGCGCCTCGGTGATCGGCAGCGTGAACTGCGCGCCGCCCGTCGCGCGCAGGACGAGGTGCTCCCCGTCCTCGTGCAGTCTCACCAGCTCCAGCTCGTCCATGGGTCCTCCCGTGTCGCCGCGCCCGGTGGCGCTCGCGGTGCCGCGAGGTCCCCGTCGCCGGGCGGGCCGTCCGGGGGCCTGCCGGGCTCCACGGACCGTGACGCCCGCCGCACCGCTGTCTCGAGGGTGCCATCGTCCCACCCGCGAGCGGCGCAGCACGCGCGGTGTGCCGCGGACTCGGCGCGCGGCTCCCGGGCGGTCGCGCGCCCGGCTGGGATGATGCGGGGTGTGATCCTCGACCTGGTGCCCGGCGACGCGCTCGAGCTCGCCGGCGTCTTCTTCGCGGCGCTGTCGGGCGGGCTCGCCGCGGTGCGCAAGCGGTTCGACCTCGTCGGCGTGCTCGTCCTCGCGTGGGCGGCGGGGCTCGGCGGAGGTCTCCTGCGCGACGTCCTCATCGGCGCGATCCCGCCCGTCGGGATCTCGGACTGGCGGCTCGTCGCGGCCGCGGTCCTCGCGGGCGCGGTGACGTTCTTCTGGCACCCGCGGCTCGAGCGCCTGCGGCGCAGCATCATCGTGCTCGACGCCGGCGCGCTCGCGCTCTTCGTCCTGTCCGGCACGATGAAGGGGCTCGAGTACGGGGTCGGCCCGCTCGCGGCGGTCTTCGTCGGCGTCCTCACCGGCGTCGGCGGCGGCATCCTGCGGGACCTGCTCACCAACGAGGCGCCGCTGCTGTTCCAGGACAAGCAGCTCTACGCGATCCCGGCGCTCGCGGGCGCCGCGCTGACGGCCGTGCTCGCGGGGCTCGGCGCGCTCGGTCCGCTGTCCCAGGCGGGCGTCCTCGCGCTCGTGCTCGGCTTCCGCCTGCTCTCGCTCCGGCTCGGCTGGGCGGCCCCCGGCCCGTGGGAAGGTCGCACGGGGCGCCGCGGGTCAGGCAGGATGTGAGCCGTGCGCCTCTTCATCGACGACCCCCGCCTGCCCGACGACGTGACCGTGGCCGACCTGCGCGACCTCGCCGAGCGCCTCGCTCGCGAGGCGGGCGAGCTCGTGCGCTCCGGCCGCCCCGACCAGGTCGAGGTGGCCGCGACCAAGTCGACCGCGACGGACGTCGTCACGCGCATGGACGCGGACTCCGAGGCCCTCCTGCGGCGCGAGATCGCGGCGGCGCGTCCTGACGACGCGATCCTCGGCGAGGAGGAGGGCTCGTCGTCCGGCACGTCCGGGATCACGTGGGTGATCGACCCCGTCGACGGGACGGTCAACTACCTCTACGGCGTCGCGTCCTACGCGGTGTCCGTCGCGGCCGTCGTGGGCCCGCCCGACCCGCGCGAGTGGACGGTGCTCGCCGGCGCGGTGCACTCGGTCGTCGACGACCGCACGTGGACGGCGGGGCTCGGCGCGGGCGCGACGCTCGACGGCCGCCCCGTGCACGTCAACGCCGAGACCGACCTCGGGCAGTGCCTCGTCGGGACGGGCTTCGGGTACGACGCCGACCGCCGTCGGGCGCAGGCCCGCGTGCTCGTCGACGTGCTGCCGCAGGTGCGCGACATCCGCCGGCTGGGCTCGGCGGCGATCGACCTGTGCCTCGTGGCCACGGGCGAGCTCGACCTCTACTACGAGCGGGGCCTCAACCCGTGGGACATGGCGGCGGGCGCGCTCGTGGCGCAGGAGGCCGGCGCGCGCGTGACCGGACTGCGCGGGCGTCCGGCGGACCGCGAGATGGTCGTCGCCGGACCGTCCGAGGCGGTCGCCCGGCTGGTCCGGGTCCTCGAGGACGCGGACGCCGACACGGACTCCTGAGGTCCCGGCGCGGGCGTCGGCGAGGGCCGCCCGCCCTCCTCGAGCGGGCGCGTGTTCGCCCGTGACGAACGACACCGCACGACGTGCGTCGTACGGGGTGCAACGCCTCGCGAAATGGTGCAGAATCCGGGGGCCCGCCGGGAACAATTCCGGTGCGCCGCGCATTGATCAGCGTGCACGTGCAGCGACGACCTCGACGCACGCCACGTCACGGGGTGCCCCCCGCGCCCCGCACCTGTGCCGACCGGCACACCGGCCCTGGCCGGCGGTCCGGACGGGCACTGTCGCGATCGACGAATACTCCGGAGAGTGACCCCACAGATGGCAACAGACTACGACGCCCCCCGCAAGAGTGAAGAGGAGCTCAGCGAGGACTCGCTCCAGGAGCTCCAGGCTCGTCGCTCCGACAAGAGCTCGGGCGTCGTTGACGAGGACGAGACCGAGGCGGCGGAAGGTTTCGAGCTGCCCGGTGCCGACCTGTCCGGCGAGGAGCTCTCCGTCCGGGTCCTGCCTCGTCAGGCGGACGAGTTCACGTGCGCGAGCTGCTTCCTCGTGCACCACCGCAGCCAGCTCGCGTACGAGAAGAACGGGCAGCAGATCTGCTCGGAGTGCGCCGCCTGAGCCGCACCGCACGACGACCCTGCCGGCCGCCGCCCCCTCCCCGGGGCGGCGGCCGTCGTCGTCTGCGTCGGCCGGCGGCGGCCCCGCGCGGTCGTCCGCGGGTCGACCGGGGCGACGCGGCTCAGGCCGCGCGCGCGGCGCGCAGCGCGTCGGCGAGGCGCTGCGGGTGGCGCGTCGAGACGAGCCAGTACGGCGTGGGGTCCTGCGGGTCCTCGAGCGTGACGTGCACGCCGGTGCGCGCCCACGCGCGCAGGCACACGTACGCGCGCGCGTCGAGGCGCGGTCCGAGCTGGACGCGCATCGCCTCGGCGTCGAGCGTCGTGACCTGGCCGAGCAGCCCGACGGGGATGTGGGCCCGCCCGGCGCGCAGCTCGCCGTCGGCGACCGCGACGACCGGCGACGTCCACCACAGCGCCACGACGCCGGCCGCGGCGGCGAGCGCACCCACGCCGAGCGCGATCGCGTGGCTCGCGGGCCACAGCGCGATCCCGAGGACCGCGGCGAAGCCGAGCGCCGCGGCCCAGCCGCCCACGCCGGGCAGGAGCCGTTCCTGGTACGACGGCGCGCTCGGGCCGGCGTTCCCGGCGTCGGCCGGGGTCGAGGACGGGGTGCTGCGGTCGGCGGCGTCGGTCATGGGTCCATCATCCCAGCAGTCGCGGAGCGGCCCGACGTGCTCGCCCGGCCTCCGCGGGACCACTAGGCTCTGGCGGGTGCCGAACCACCACCAGCCCACGACCGGGGACGTCGACGTCCTCATCACGCTGCTCGACGACGTCCCGCTGCCCACCTACGCCCACCCGGGCGACGCGGGCGCGGACCTCGTGACCACCGTCGACGTCGAGCTCGCGCCGGGGGAGCGCGCCGTGGTGCCGACGGGCGTGTCGATCGCGCTGCCCGACGGGTACGCGGCGTTCGTGCACCCGCGCTCGGGCCTTGCCGCGAAGCACGGCGTCACCGTCGTCAACGCCCCGGGCACGGTCGACGCCGGGTACCGCGGCGAGATCAAGGTGACGCTGCTCAACACCGACGCGCGCGAGAGCGTCGTGCTGCGCCGCGGCGACCGGGTCGCGCAGCTCGTCGTGCAGAAGGTCGAGCGGGCGCGGTTCGTGCAGGCCGAGCGGCTGCCCGGCTCGCACCGCGGGGAGGGCGGGTTCGGGTCGAGCGGCGGGTGGACGCCCGCGCCCTGACCGGCGCTCCCGACCCGCCGCTGCGCGGGCTAGTGTGGAATCAGTGCGGGGCGAGCGCCCCGTGAGGAGTCCCGGCCGAGCGCCGGGCAGGTGAAGGAGTTCGTCCGTGGGTCTGTTCCGTCGCTCCAGGTCGTCCGAGCCGGCCGAGTCGCCCGAGCCGTCGGGCACCGCGCCCGAGCAGGTCGACGCCGGCGCGCCCGCCCCCGCGGTCGCGGACGAGAAGCCGGCCCGCGGCCCGTTCGACTCCTCGCAGGTCCCCGAGCGCGGCCCGCGCCTCGACCTCGGTGCCGTGTGGCTGCCGGGCGTCCCGGGCATGGAGCTGCGCATGGAGGTCGACAAGAAGACCCAGCGCATCACGGGCGTCGCGTGCGCGGTCGCAGGCTCGGGCCTGCAGGTGCAGGCGTTCGCCGCGCCGCGCACCGAGGGTATCTGGGACGAGATCCGGGGCGAGATCGCGGCCTCGGTGACCAAGCAGGGCGGCACGGTCGACGACATCCCCGGCCCGTTCGGCCGCGAGCTGCTCGCACGCATCCCCGCCCAGACGCCGGACGGCCGCCCCGGCGTGCGGCCCGCGCGCTTCGTCGGCGTCGACGGCCCGCGCTGGTTCCTGCGCGGCGTCCTGACGGGCAAGGCCGCGGTCGACCCGGCCGAGGCGCGGCTGCTCGAGTCGGTGTTCGCGAACATCGTCGTCGTCCGCGACCAGAGCCCGCGCCCCCCGCGCGACCTGCTCGCGCTGCACCTGCCGGGCAAGGGCCCGGCCGCGACGCCGCCGGCTCCCGCCGGCACGCCCGCGACGCCCTCGTTCGACCCCCTCACGCGCGGGCCGGAGATCACGGAGATCCGCTGACATGGCCCCCACGCTGCGCGACGCCTGGCGCACGGCCCTCGCCTCCCAGGAGGAGCTGGCCGCGGACGAGGAGCGCACCGAGGCGGCGCGGCAGAAGGGCTGCCGGGCCGTCTCCGACCTGCCCAACCGCCGCCGCGCCAAGATCTCCGGCGTCCTGCGCTCGGTCGTGCTGCGGCCGCGCGAGGGCGTCCCGACGGTCGAGGTCGAGCTGTTCGACGGCTCCGGCGTCGTCGACCTCGTGTGGCTCGGCCGCCGCCGCATCGCGGGGATCGAGCCGGGGCGCCGCGCGCTCGTCGAGGGCCTCGTGTGCGACGTCGACGGGCGGCGCACCATCTTCAACCCGCGCTACGAGCTCCTCGCGAAGCCGGGGGAGTGACGCGCGGCGGCGCCCACCGCACCGTGCCGTGCCGTACGATCCTGCGGGTCCGCCGCGGCCGCGCCGGACCCGTCGCCGGGACCGCGGCCGACCGACCCCGAGCCACCGAGGACGCCACGAGATGACACCCAGCAGCGACCCGAGCGGCCCCGCGCAGCGTCCCGGCACCGACGAGCCGTCCGCGGCCTACGACGCCGACGTCGCGGAGACCGTCGTCGACGACGTCGCGGCGCCCGAGGACGGCCGCGCGCGCGGCGTCCGGGCGCTCGCCGGTCAGGAGTTCTCGGTCGCGGACGCGATCGGCGGTGTCCGCGGGCTCGTCGAGTCGGTGGCCCCGGGGCTCGTGTTCGTCGTCGTGTACGTCGCGACGACGAACCTCCCGTGGGCGCTGTGGACCTCCGTCGCCGCCGCGCTCGTCGCCGTCGCGGCCCGCCTGGTCCAGCGCACGCCCGTGACCCAGGCCTTCGGCGGGCTGCTCGGCGTCGGGATCGGCGTGATCTGGGCGTGGCGCTCGGGTGAGGCGCAGGACTACTTCGCCTGGGGGCTGTGGACCAACGCGGCGTACCTCGTCGCGCTCCTCGTCTCGGTGCTGGTGCGCTGGCCGCTCGTTGGTCTCGTCGTCGAGGGCTTCCGCAGCGGCTTCGGCGCGGGGGCGGCGACGACGTCGCCCGCGGCCGCCGACGACGCGCGCGCGGAGGGCGCGCCGGGCGATCCGGCGTCGCCGGAGGGCACGGCGCCCGCGGAGCCGGGGGAGCCCGGCGCGTTCGCGCGCTGGGCGCGCGCGTGGCGGTCCGACCGCGCGCTCCTGCGCCGCTACACGGCCGCGACGTGGCTCTGGATCGGCCTGTTCGCGGCGCGCCTCGCCGTGCAGGTGCCGCTGTACCTCGACGGCGACGTCGGCTGGCTCGGCACGGCGCGGCTCGTCATGGGCATCCCGCTGTGGGCGCTCGTCCTGTGGCTCACGTGGGTCCTCGTGCGTCGTCCGCACGCCGTCGCGGACCGTCCCGCCGGGGACCGTCCGGCCGCGTAGCGCGACCACCCGCCGACGGAGGGTGCGTCACCGCGCGTCGTCGGGCGCCTCGGGGGCCTGCAGCGGGGCGTCGTCGTCGGTCTCCGGGGCCGGCACCGGGGCCTCGACGGCCTGGTGCGGCTCGTCGTCCGGCGCCGCCGTCCGCTCGTCCGACGCGTCGGCGAGGAGCCGGCGCAGCGCGTCCTCGTCAGCCTCGCCCCCGGTGACGAGCAGGAGCTCGTCGCCGACCTCCAGCGTGTCGTCCGGGCTGGGCGCGATGGGGCGCGCGCCGCGGACGATCGCGGCGAGCACGGTGTCCGGCGGCCACGGGACGGCGCCGACGCGGCGACCGACGAGCGGGGACCCCGGCGGGAGCGTCACCTCGAGGATGTCCGCGCCCGACTGGTGGAACGTGAAGATGCGGACGAGGTCGCCCACGGCGACGGCCTCCTCGACCATCGCCGTCATGATGCGCGGCGTCGAGACGGCGACGTCCACGCCCCACGACTCGTCGAACATCCACTCGTTCTTCGGGTTGTTGACGCGCGCGACCGTGCGCGGCACGCCGAACTCCGTCTTCGCGAGCAGGGACACGACGAGGTTGACCTTGTCGTCGCCCGTCGCGGCCACGATGACGTCGCACTCGTCGACCTTCGCGTCCGCGAGCGACGACAGCTCGCACGCGTCCGCGAGCAGCCAGTCCGCCTCGGCGACCTGGGCGACGCGCATCGCCGCCGGCTGCTTGTCGATCAGCATGACCTCGTGGTCGTGGCTGAGGAGCTCCCGGGCGATCGAGCGGCCGACCGAGCCCGCTCCCGCGATGACGACGCGCATCACTCGGCCTCGACCTTCGGTGCGTGGGTGAGCAGACGCTCGACGGCGGCCGCGCGCTCGTCCTCCATGATCACGTGCAGCACGTCGTTCTCCTGCAGGACGGTGCGCTCGGTGACGACGGTCCCGTCGCCGAACCGGCTGACGAACGCGACGCGCGCGCCGGTCGCGTCCTCGATGGCCCGCACGGTCCGCCCGATCCAGCCGGGGTGGAAGTCCACCTGCGCGAGCCGCACCCGTCCCGACGGGTCGCGGTACTCGTCCGTCGCGCCGAACGGCAGCATGCGGCGCAGCACCTGGTCCGCGGTCCACCGCACGGTCGCGACGGTCGGGATGCCGAGGCGCTGGTAGATCTCCGCGCGCTGCGGGTCGTAGATGCGCGCGACGACCTTCTCGACGCCGAACGTCTCGCGCACGACGCGCGCGGAGAGGATGTTCGAGTTGTCGCCGTCGGAGACCGCGGCGAAGGCGTACGCGTCCTCGATGCCGGCCTGCACGAGCGTGTCGCGGTCGAACCCGACGCCCGTGACCTTCTTCCCGGTGAACTCGGAGGAGAGGCGGCGGAACGCGTCGGGGTTCTGGTCGACGACGGCGACCGAGTGCCCGCTCGACTCGAGGGACTGGGCGAGGGTCGCGCCGACCCGGCCGCAGCCCATGATCACGAAGTGCACGAGTCGAACGCTACCGTCCGGCGGCCCGCCCGGCGCGCACCAGCGCGGCCGGGCGACGGCGGGCATAGCATGAGGCCTCGTGTCGGAGATCGCTGATGCCGCGAAGCGGCTGCTGCTCGGGCGGCCGGTCCGCAGCGAGCACCTGGGCCACACGCTGCTCCCCAAGCGCGTGGCCCTGCCCGTCTTCGCGTCCGACGCGCTCTCGTCCGTGGCGTACGCGCCCGACGAGATCCTCCTGACCCTCGCGATCGCGGGCCTCAGCGCCACGATGATCTCCCCGTGGGTGGGGCTCGCCGTCGTGGTCGTGCTCCTCACGGTCGTCGCGTCCTACCGCCAGAACGTGCGCGCCTACCCGTCGGGCGGCGGCGACTACGAGGTCGCGACGGTCAACCTCGGACCGACCGCGGGCGTCGGCGTCGCGTCGGCGCTCATGGTCGACTACGTGCTCACGGTCGCCGTGTCGATCTCCTCGGGAGCGCAGTACGCGGCGAGCGCGATCCCGGCGCTGCGCGACCACGAGGCGGCGTTCGCGATCGGTCTCGTCGTGCTGCTCACGCTCGTCAACCTGCGCGGGGTCAAGGAGTCCGGCACGTTCTTCGCGGTGCCGGTCTACCTGTTCATGGCGGCGATCGGCACGACGGCGGTCGTCGGGTTCTTCCGGTACGTCACCGGCTCGCTGGGGCAGGCGGAGAGCGCGCGGTTCGAGCTCACGGCCGAGAGCGGGTTCGACCAGGGGCTGATCGGGATCGCGGGCGCGTTCCTCGTCGCGCGCGCGTTCGCGTCCGGGTGCGCGGCGCTCACGGGCGTCGAGGCGATCAGCAACGGCGTCCCCGCGTTCCGCAAGCCGAAGTCGCGCAACGCGGCGACGACGCTCGCGCTGCTCGGCGGCATCTCCGCCGTGATGATGCTGTCCATCCTCTTCCTCGCGCGCGCGACGGGCGTGCACTACGCGGAGGACCCGCACACGCAGCTCGCGCTCGACGGCGAGCCGCTGCCCGCCGACTACGTGCAGCACCCGGTGCTCGGGCAGCTCGCGGAGACGGTGTTCAGCGGCGTGCCGGTGCTGTTCTACGTCGTCTCGGCGGTGACGGGGGTCATCCTCGTCCTCGCGGCCAACACCGCGTTCAACGGCTTCCCGGTGCTCGGCTCGATCCTCGCCAAGGACGGCTACCTGCCCCGGCAGCTGCACACGCGCGGCGACCGGCTGGCGTTCTCGAACGGCATCGTCACGCTCGCGGTCGCCGCGATCGTGCTCATCTGGGCGTTCGACGCGCAGGTCACGCGCCTCATCCAGCTCTACATCGTGGGCGTGTTCGTCTCGTTCACGCTGTCCCAGCTCGGGATGGTGCGGCACTGGACGCGCGCGCTGCGCACCGAGCACCAGCCGCGCGAGCGCTCGCGGATGCGCCGCTCGCGCGCGGTGAACGCGGTCGGCCTCGCGATGACCGCGACGGTGCTCGTCATCGTGCTCGTCACGAAGTTCACGCACGGCGCCTGGATCGCGATCCTCGCGATGGGCCTCGTGTTCGTGCTCATGAGGTCGATCCGCAAGCACTACGACACGGTGCGCGACGAGCTCGCGCTCGGCGACGACGAGGCCACCGCGGCGCGCGCCCTGCCGAGCCGCGTGCACGCGATCGTGCTCGTGTCGAAGATCCACCGGCCGACGATGCGCGCGCTCGCGTACGCGCGCGCGTCGCGCCCGTCGGTGCTCGAGGCCGTCACCGTCGGCGTCGACCCGGACGACGTCGACGAGCTCATGCGCCAGTGGGAGGCGCTCGACCTCCCCGTGCCGCTCCGCGTGCTCGACTCGCCCTTCCGGGAGATCACACGGCCCGTGCTGTCCTACGTGCGCTCGGTGCGGCGTGAGTCGCCGCGCGACCTCGTGGTGGTCTACATCCCCGAGTACGTCGTGGGGCACTGGTGGGAGCAGCTGCTGCACAACCAGAGCGCGCTGCGCCTCAAGGGCCGCCTGCTCTTCACGCCCGGCGTCGTCGTGGCGTCCGTGCCGTGGCAGCTCACGTCGTCGCAGGGCCAGACGGGCCTCGAGGGCGAGGGGTTCCGCCAGCGCTTCACCGGCTACTGACGGGCGGCGAGCCACGGCCGCGTCCGGGATACTGGGGGTATGCCGTCCTCCTCGCGTGGTCCCGCCGTGCCCTCCGACCCGTTCGAGCCCCGGCACGTCCCGCGCCGTCCGGGCCGGCGCTCGGGGCGCCAGACCCGGCGGTCGCCGCGCGTCGAGCCTCGACCTGAGGTCGAGGTCGAGCTCGAGGTCGGCCCGGTCGCGCACGGCGGGCACTGCGTCGCGCGGCACGACGGCCGCGTCGTCTTCGTGCGCCACGCGCTGCCCGGCGAGCGCGTCCGCGCGCGCGTCACGGAGGGCGGCGACGCCGCGAAGTTCTGGCGCGCCGACGCGGTCGAGGTCCTCGAGGCGTCGCCCGACCGGGTGCCGTCGGTGTGGCCGGAGGCCGGTCCCGGCGGGGTGGGCGGCGGGGAGCTCGCGCACGTGGCCCTCCCCGCGCAGCGGCGCTGGAAGCGCGACGTCCTCGCGGAGCAGCTGCGCCGGATCGCGGGGATCGACCTCGACGAGTCTCACCCTCAGGTCGAGGTCGAGGCTCTGCCCGGCGACGACGAGCGCGGCGGCCTCGCGTACCGCACGCGCGTGGACCTCGTGGCCGACGGCGCCGGGCGGGCGGGCATGCACCGCTTCCGCTCGCACGACGTCGTCCCGCTCGAGTCGATGCCGCTCGCGAGCGAGGACGCCGCGGACCTCGCCGTGCACGAGAAGGTCTTCACGCGCACGTGGCGCCCCGGCACGCGCATCGAGCTCGTCGCCCCCGTCGGCTCGGCGCCCGTGCTGCTCGTGGACGGCGCGCCCTGGCGCGGCGGGTCGCCCGACCAGCGGCCCAACGCGCGCCGCAGCGTCGTCGAGCGCGTCGCGCTCGACGACCAGGAGCACGTCTACCGCGTCGCGGCGGCGGGGTTCTGGCAGGTGCACCGCGAGGCGCCCGCCACGCTGACCCGCGCGGTCCTCGACGGGGTGGGCGACGTCGACGGCGCGCGCGTGCTCGACCTCTACTCGGGCGCGGGCCTCTTCACGACCCCGCTCGCCGAGGCGGTCGGGAGCGCGGGCTCGGTCGTCGCGGTCGAGGGGGACGACCGCGCGGTGCGCGACGCCCGACGCAACGCGCACGGGATCGACCGGGTCACGCTGCACCACGGCCCGGTCGAGCGCGTCCTCGCGGACGAGCCGGCGGACGCCGACGTCGTCGTGCTGGACCCGCCGCGCGTCGGCGCCGGGCGCGCCGTGGTCGAGGCGATCGCCGCCCGTCGCCCGTCGCGCGTCGTGTACGTGGCGTGCGACCCGGCGGCCCTCGCGCGCGACGTCGCCTACCTCGCCGACCACGGCTACGGGCTGTCCGCGCTGCGCGCGTTCGACCTCTTCCCCATGACGCACCACCTCGAGGCGGTCGCCGTCCTCACGCGTTGAGCCTCGCCCGGGCTCGGCGGGCCTCGGTCCGTCGGGCCGCAGCGGTGCGCGCGCCGGGCATGAACGCGCCTCCCCGCGCGTTCCCTGGGAGAGGGGCGGAACGACCAGGTGGCCCGCGCGGGGGCGGCGGGCGGAGAGGACCGAGGGTGACGACGACGGGAGAGACGGACGACGTCCGGGACGTCGTGGGCGTGAGCGTCCTGCTGGCGAACGGACGGCTCGCGGGACGGAGCTTCGCGACGCGCGCCGAGGCGGAGGCCTGGGCGCGCCCGGAGGAGGGGGAGCAGGTCGTCGAGCTCAACCTGCTCTGCGACTGCGACCTCTGACGACGGCGCCCCGGGCCTCCGGGCGGGCGACCGGCCGACGAGCGGCGCGGGGCCGGGCACGCGGGTGCAGGCATATATCTTGACGTCAAGATATATGGGGTATGCTGGTCGCGGTGCAGGTCGCAGCGGGTCGTGGACGAGCCGCCGACCACCGCCCCAGCAGCCCTCCGGGGCCCGGCGGGGGCGGCGCGCCGGCCCGGCGTAGGCTGGGCGAAGCCCCCTGAACCATGGCATCCGTGCCACCGTCTCGCCACGAAGGAGCTACGAGTGAGCAGCGTCGACACGTTCGGGTCGAAGGGAACGCTGGAGGTCGGTGAGAACTCGTACGAGATCTTCCGCCTCTCCGCCGTCGAGGGTGTCGAGCGCCTCCCGTACAGCCTGAAGATCCTCGCCGAGAACCTCCTGCGCACGGAGGACGGCGCCAACATCACCGCGGACCACGTCCGCGCGCTCGCGTCCTGGGACCCGGACGCGCAGCCCGACACCGAGATCCAGTTCACGCCCGCGCGCGTGATCATGCAGGACTTCACGGGCGTCCCGTGCGTCGTCGACCTCGCCACGATGCGCGAGGCCGTCGCCGAGCTCGGCGGCGACCCGTCGCGCATCAACCCGCTCGCCCCGGCCGAGATGGTCATCGACCACTCCGTCCAGATCGACGTCGCCGGCCGCGCCGACGCGTTCGAGCGCAACGTCGAGTACGAGTACCAGCGCAACCACGAGCGCTACCAGTTCCTGCGCTGGGGCCAGACGGCGTTCGACGACTTCAAGGTCGTCCCCCCGGGCACCGGCATCGTGCACCAGGTCAACATCGAGTACCTCGCGCGCACCGTCATGACCCGCGAGGTCGACGGCGTGCTCCGCGCCTACCCCGACACGTGCGTCGGCACCGACTCGCACACGACGATGGTCAACGGCCTCGGCGTGCTCGGCTGGGGCGTCGGCGGCATCGAGGCCGAGGCGGCCATGCTCGGCCAGCCCGTCTCGATGCTCATCCCGCGCGTCGTCGGCTTCAAGCTCTCGGGCTCGATCCCCGCGGGCGTGACCGCGACCGACGTCGTGCTCACCATCACCCAGATGCTGCGCCAGCACGGCGTCGTCGGGAAGTTCGTCGAGTTCTACGGTGCGGGCGTGGCCCAGGTGCCGCTCGCGAACCGCGCGACCATCGGCAACATGAGCCCCGAGTTCGGCTCGACCGCCGCGATCTTCCCGATCGACGGCGTGACGATCGACTACCTGCGCCTCACGGGCCGCAGCGACGAGCAGCTCGCGCTCGTCGAGGCGTACGCCAAGGAGCAGGGCCTGTGGCTCGACCCGGAGGCCGACGGCTACGTCGAGCCCGTGTTCTCGGAGTACCTCGAGCTCGACCTGTCGACGGTCGTCCCGTCGATCGCCGGCCCGAAGCGCCCGCAGGACCGCATCGAGCTCGGCGAGGCGAAGGAGTCGTTCGCGTCCGCGATCCTCGACTACGTCGACGCGCACGAGGCCGCGCCGTTCACCGGTCTCGACGAGTCGGTCGAGGAGACGTTCCCCGCGTCCGACCCGATCGCGGCGGCCGCGCACGACAACGAGTCCGACCACCCGGTCGCCCCGGGCCACGCCGACAGCGCGAAGCGCCCGCACAAGGTCGTCCCCGTGACGCTCGAGGACGGCACGCAGACCGAGCTCGACCACGGCCACGTCGTCATCGCCTCGATCACGTCGTGCACCAACACGTCGAACCCGTCGGTCATGCTCGCGGCGGCGCTGCTCGCCAAGAAGGCCGTCGACCGCGGCCTCGCGTCGAAGCCGTGGGTCAAGACGTCGATGGCGCCGGGCTCGCAGGTCGTGACGAACTACTACGAGAAGGCCGGCCTCTGGCCGTACCTCGAGAAGCTCGGCTTCCACCTGGTCGGCTACGGCTGCGCCACGTGCATCGGCAACTCGGGCCCGCTCGCCGAGGAGATCTCGGCGACGGTCAACGAGCACGACCTGTCGGTCGTCTCGGTCCTGTCGGGCAACCGCAACTTCGAGGGCCGCATCAACCCCGACGTGAAGATGAACTACCTCGCGTCGCCGCCGCTGGTCATCGCGTACGCGCTCGCGGGCACGATGGACTTCGACTTCGACAGCGAGCCGCTCGGCACGGACCCGCACGGCGAGCCGGTGTTCCTCCAGGACATCTGGCCGTCGCCGGAGGAGGTGCAGGCGACGATCGACGCGTCGATCGACCGCGACATGTTCACCAAGGACTACGCGGACGTCTTCTCGGGCGACGAGCGCTGGCGTGCGCTCGAGACCCCCGAGGGCGACACGTTCGCGTGGGACACCGAGTCGACCTACGTGCGCAAGCCCCCGTACTTCGACGGCATGGGCATGGAGCCGTCGCCGGTCACGGACATCTCGGGTGCGCGCGTGCTCGCCAAGCTCGGCGACTCGGTCACGACCGACCACATCAGCCCCGCGGGCGCCATCAAGGTGGACTCGCCCGCCGGCAAGTACCTCGCGGAGCACGGCGTCGCGCGCCGTGACTTCAACTCCTACGGCTCGCGCCGCGGGAACCACGAGGTCATGATCCGCGGCACGTTCGCGAACATCCGCCTGCGCAACCAGCTCCTCGACAACGTCGAGGGCGGGTACACGTTCAACTTCGTGAAGAACGCGCAGGACACGATCTACGACGCCGCGCAGGACTACGCCGCGCAGGGCACCCCGCTCGTCATCCTCGGCGGCAAGGAGTACGGCTCCGGCTCGTCGCGCGACTGGGCGGCCAAGGGCACCGCGCTCCTGGGCGTCAAGGCGGTCATCACCGAGAGCTTCGAGCGCATCCACCGCTCGAACCTCATCGGCATGGGCGTGCTCCCGCTGCAGTTCCCGGCGGGTGAGAACGCCGAGTCGCTCGGCCTCGACGGCACCGAGACGTTCGACATCGCGGGCATCACGGCGCTCAACGACGGCACCACGCCGTCGACCGTGAAGGTCACCGCGACGAAGGGCGACGGGACGACGGTCGAGTTCGACGCCGTCGTGCGCATCGACACCCCCGGCGAGGCGGACTACTACCGCAACGGCGGCATCCTGCAGTACGTGCTCCGCTCGCTCGTCGCCTGAGTCCGGAGTGCAGCGCAGGGTGAGGGCCGAGGAACGAGGCACTCGCCCGCAGCGGAACGCAGGACTCGGGCGACCGACCGGATCCGTCGCCTGAGCCGGCGGCGGGACGCACGCCCCGGCGGGGCGCTCACCTCTCGAGGTGGGCGCCCCGCCGTCGTCTCCGGGGTTCCGGGCGCGGCCGACGCGAGATCGGCAGGTCGTGGCGAGATCGGCGGTCGCACGTGCCGAACCGGCAGGTGAGTGCCGATCTCGCACGACGGCGTCGTGCCACGAGAGACTGGTGCCATGGCCGCGAGCGAGAACAAGACCCAGCCGACCGACGCGGACGTGGAGGCGTACCTCGCGTCGGTCGAGCACCCGGTGCGCCGACGCGACGCCCGGCGGCTCGTGGAGATGCTGTCGCGCGTCACGGGAGAGCGGCCGCGCCTGTGGGGGCCGTCGATCGTCGGGTTCGGCTCGTACCACTACCGCTACGCGAGCGGGCGCGAGGGTGACACTGCGGCGGCCGGCTTCTCGCCGCGCAAGGCCGCGACGACGGTCTACCTCATGGACGGCGTGGACGCCCACACCGACCTGCTGGCCCGGCTCGGGCCGCACACGGTCGGCAAGGGGTGCCTCTACCTCAAGGACCTCGACGCCGTCGACCTCGCCGTGCTCGAGGAGGTCGTGCGGCGCTCGTACGCGACGCTCACGGGCACGCCCGCGTTCGGCACGCGGCTCGCGGGAAGGTCGGAGCCGGACGGCTCCTGACGCGCGGCCGCGCGGCGCGACGCAGGGTGGCTCAGAGCGGGGCGGGGACCGTGCGCGTGCGGTCCCAGGGCTCGGTCCAGCCCAGGCGGTCGAACAGCGCGTCCAGGACGCCGCCCGTGAACCCCCACACGAGGTGCTCGCGGCCGTCGGCCTCGACGAGGAAGCCCGGGCTCCGGTGCACGCGGCGGGCGTGCCGCACGGTGACGGTGCGTCGGCGCTCCGGGTCGAGCAGGTCGGCGACGGGGACGCGGAAGACGTGCGCCGACTCGGCCGCGTCGACGGCGCGGACCGGCGTGGGGCGCGCCCACCACGCGAGCACGGGCGTGACGCGGTGGTTGCTCACCGGCAGCGGGAGCTCGCCCAGCGGGCCGAGGACGTCGACGCCGTCCGGGTCGAGCCCCGTCTCCTCGCGCGCCTCGCGGAGCGCGGCGCCCACGGGCCCGTCGTCGCCGGGCTCGAGGCGGCCGCCGGGGAACGCGACCTGGCCCGGGTGGTGACCGAGCGTCGAGGCGCGCGCGAGGAGGAGCACGTCGAGCGCGCGCGGGACGGCGGGCGTGACGTGCTCGGCGGGCGCGTGGTCGAGCACGCCGAACAGGAGGAGGACGGCGGCCCGGCGGGCGTCGTCGCGCACGGGGCCGACGGCGTGGCGCCAGGGCTCGGGCCACGCGCCGCCGTCGCGCGTGGCCGCCGCGAGCTGGTCGCGCGCGGAGGTGCGCGAGACCGTGTCGCCCGTCACCAGCTCACCGGGAGCGGGCGGCCCTCCTCGTAGCCCGCGGCCGACTGGATGCCGACGACCGCGCGCTCGGCGAACTCGGCGAGGCTCGTGGCGCCCGCGTAGGTCGCGGAGCTGCGCAGGCCCGACGTGATCTGGTCGAGCAGGTCCTCGACGCCCGGACGCTGGGGGTCGAGGAACATGCGGCCGGAGCTGATGCCCTCCTCGTAGAGTCCCTTGCGCGCGCGCTCGAACGGCGACCCGCCGGCCGTGCGCGCCGCGACCGCGCGCGCCGAGGCCATGCCGAAGCTCTCCTTGTAGAGGCGGCCGGTGCCGTCGTCGTGCAGGTCGCCCGGCGACTCGTAGGTGCCGGCGAACCACGACCCGATCATCACCTGCGACGCGCCCGCGGCGAGCGCGAGGGCGACGTCGCGCGGGTGGCGCACCCCGCCGTCGGCCCACACGTGCTTGCCGAGCTCGCGCGCCGCCGCCGCGCACTCGAGGACGGCCGAGAACTGCGGGCGCCCGACGGCCGTCATCATGCGCGTCGTGCACATCGCGCCCGGGCCGACGCCGACCTTGACGATGTCCGCGCCCGCGGCCACGAGGTCGCGCACGCCGTCGGCGGTGACGACGTTGCCCGCGACGACGGGGACGTCCGGGCCGACCGAGCGCACGGCGTCGAGCGCCTGGAGCATCTTCGCCTGGTGGCCGTGCGCGGTGTCGACGACGAGCACGTCCACGCCCGCCGCGAGGAGCTCCTTCGCCTTCGCGGCGACGTCGCCGTTGATGCCGACCGCGGCGCCGACGCGCAGGCGGCCGAGCGCGTCGAGCGCAGGCGTGTACACGGACGAGCGCAGCGCGCCCTTGCGGGTGAGGACTCCGACGAGCGACCCGTCGCGCGTCACGGGCGCGACCTTGAGGCGGGCCGAGTGGAGCTGCTCGTACGCGGCCTCGAGGCCGGCGCGGCCGCCGTCGAGCACGGCGGCGTCGAGGACGAGCGGCTCGGTCGTCATGACCTGGTGCACCTGCGTGAAGCGGTCGACGTCCGCGCAGTCGGCCTCCGTGACGACCCCGACGGGGCGCCCGTCGTCCACGACGACCGCCGCGCCGTGGGACCGCTTGCCGACGAGCGTCAGGGCGGTGTGGACCGTGTCGTGCGGGCCGACGACGACGGGGGTCTCGATGACGGGGTCCTTCGACTTCACGTCGGCCACGACGTCCGCGACGACGTCGGTCGGCACGTCCTGCGGGATGATCGCGAGGCCGCCGCGGCGGGCCACCGTCTCGGCCATGCGGCGACCGGCGACGGCCGTCATGTTCGCGACGACGACCGGGATCGTGGTCCCCGTCCCGTCGTCGGAGGAGAGGTCGACGTCGAAGCGCGACGCGACCTCCGAGCGCGACGGGACGAGGAAGACGTCGCCGTACGTCAGGTCGGTCGCGGGGGACTGTCCGGGCAGGAAGCGCATGGGTCCATCGTACGAGGTCGGGCACCGCCGTTGTCCGCACTGCGGAAGTGATCTTCCGCTCGCGCACGGTCCGTGCGTCGGGCGCCGGAGTGTGCGTCAATGACGTGAAGGTCCCGTCGCCCCGCGCACCGGTGCGCGGGTCACGTGCCGCGACCACCTAGAGTTGTCGGGCTGGACGCACGGGAACGGAACGGAGCATCTGCATGAGCCTGCTTGGCACGATCACCTCGCCCGAGGACGTGCAACGGCTGACCCCGGGGCAGGCGCGAGAGCTCGCCGCGGAGATCCGCACGTTCCTCGTCGACTCGGTCTCGCGCACGGGCGGCCACCTCGGCCCGAACCTCGGCGTGGTCGAGCTGACCATCGCGATGCACCGCGTGTTCTCGTCGCCCACGGACACGTTCGTGTTCGACACGGGCCACCAGTCCTACGTGCACAAGCTGCTCACGGGGCGCCAGGACTTCTCCGCGCTGCGCAAGCAGGGCGGCCTCTCGGGCTACCCGTCGCGCGCGGAGTCGGAGCACGACGTCGTCGAGAACTCGCACGCGTCGACCGCGCTCTCGTGGGGCGACGGCATCGCGAAGGCGAACGTCGTGCGCGGCCTCACCGACCGGCACGTCGTCGCGGTCATCGGCGACGGCGCCCTCACGGGCGGCATGGCCTGGGAGGCGCTCAACAACATCGCCGAGAGCCAGGACCGGCGCCTCGTGATCGTCGTCAACGACAACGGGCGCTCGTACTCGCCGACGATCGGCGGCCTCGCGCACCACCTGTCCACGCTGCGCACGACGCACGGCTACGAGAGCTTCCTGCAGTGGGGCAAGCGCACGCTCAACCGGTCGGGCGCGCCCGGGCGGTTCGCGTACGAGTGGCTGCACGGCCTGAAGAAGGGCCTCAAGGACGTCGTCGCGCCGCAGGGCATGTTCGAGGACCTCGGCATCAAGTACGTCGGGCCCGTCGACGGCCACGACGTCGAGGCGATGGAGCACGCGCTGCGTCGTGCCAAGGCGTACGGCGCGCCCGTCATCGTGCACGCGATCACGGAGAAGGGTCGCGGCTACACCCCGGCCGAGCAGGACGTCGCCGACCGCTTCCACGCCGTCGGCAAGATCCACCCCGAGACGGGTCTGCCGGTGGCACCCTCGCGGTTCGGCTGGACCGGCGTGTTCGCCGACGAGATCGTGCAGATCGGGCGCCGCCGCACCGACGTCGTCGCCATCACCGCCGCGATGCTCGAGCCCGTGGGCCTCAAGCCGTTCGCGCAGGCCTTCCCCGAGCGCACGTTCGACGTCGGCATCGCGGAGCAGCACGCGGCGACGTCGGCGGCCGGCATGGCGTTCGCGGGGCTGCACCCCGTCGTCGCCGTCTACGCGACGTTCCTCAACCGCGCGTTCGACCAGGTCCTCATGGACGTCGCGCTGCACAAGGCCGGCGTGACGTTCGTGCTCGACCGCGCCGGCATCACGGGCGACGACGGCGCGAGCCACAACGGCATGTGGGACATGGCGATGCTGCGCGTCGTGCCGGGTCTGCGGCTCGCGGCCCCGCGCGACGAGGCGACGCTGCGGACGGCGCTGCGCGAGGCCGTGGACGTCGACGACGCGCCGACGGTCGTGCGCTACCCCAAGGGCGCGCTCTCGGACCCGCTGCCCGCCGTGGACACCGTGGACGGCGTCGACCTGCTCGCCGTGCCGGGCGACGCCCCGGCGGCTGCGCAGGACGCGGCAACGCGCGCGCGGGTCCTGCTCGTCGGGCCGGGGTCGATGGCGCGCGTCGCGCTCGGTGCGGCCGAGTCGCTCACCGCGCACGGCGTGGACGTCACCGTCGCCTCGCCCACGTGGGTGCTCCCGATGCCGAGCGCGCTCGTCAAGCTCGCGGGCGAGCACGACCTCGTCGTGAGCGTCGAGGACGGCGTCGCCGACGGCGGCGTGGGCGCTCTCCTCGCGCAGCGCTCGCTCGAGGCGGGCGTGCGCACGCCGGTGCACGCGCTCGGCCTGCCCGCCCAGTTCCTCGACCACGCGACGCGCGACCAGGTGGCCGCGACCTACCGCCTCACCGCGGCGGACGTCGCGCGCGACGTGCTCGACGCGCTCGCGACGCTCGCGCACGACTGACGCCCCCGCGCGGGCGGGCACACGCCCGGGCGCACCGACGCACCCGGCCGGGTGCGTCGGCAGACCCGGCCGGGTGGGCCCCGGGTCCGCGCGCCGGACCACCCTCCGGACCGGTGCCGCGCGCGGGTAGGGTCCGACGCGTGATCTGGCTCCTCGACCTCGACAACACGCTCGTCGGGCGCGACGCCGCATTCGCGCTCTGGGCGGCGGACGCGGTCGCGCGGGCCGGCGGCAGCGACGACGACCTCGCGGCGATCGTCGCGGCGGACGGCGGCGGCTTCGCGCGCAAGACCGACGTGGCGCGCGTCATCGCCGACCGGCTCGGGTGGGAGGCGGACCTGCCCGCGGTGGTCGAGCGGTTCCGCGCCGGCATCCTCGCGCACGTGCGCGCGTACCCGGGCGTGCCCGCGCTGCTCGACGGGCTGCGCGCCGACGGCGACCGGGTGGTCGTCGTGACGAACGGGACCTCCGCGCAGCAGCGCGGCAAGATCGCGCGCTGCGCGCTCGCGCCGCACGTGGACGCCGTCGTCGTGTCCGAGGAGGAGGGCGCGGCCAAGCCCGACCCCCGGCTCCTGGAGGTCGCGCTCGAGCGCGTCGGTGCGGACGGCGCGGACCGCCGGGACGTCTGGATGGTCGGGGACGCGCTGCACGCGGACGTCGCGGCGGGGCGCGCCGCCGGGGTGCGCACCGGGTGGGTGTCGCACGGCCGGGACGCGGGCGACGGCCCGGCCGCGGACGTCGTGGGCCGCACGGTGCACGACGTCGTCGCGGCGGTGCGCGCCCTCGCAGCACCCGCCGGACCGGCGCCCGCGCGCCCGTAGCCCGACGAGAGCCACGGGCGGCGCACGGGGCTCAGGAGTGCGTGACCTCCACGGCGTTCTCGACGACGGCGCGCAGGTCGCCCCCCGACGACGCGAACCACGCGCGCTGGCGCGCGGCGCCGTTGCCCCCCGACCACACGCGGCCCAGCAGCTCCGTGACGGCGTCGAGGTCGCCCGCGTCGACGAGCGCGTCGCGCACGTGGGCGACGAGCTGGCCGACGACGTCGTGCGCGGGCGCCGGTCGCCAGGTCAGCGGCGAGACGAGGTCGTCCTCGAGGCCGGAGCGGCCCGCGCGCCACGCGGCGGTGCGCAGGATCTCCGGGCGCAGCTCGGGGGGCGGGGTGCCCTGCGCGGCCTCGCGCGCGGCGGTCTCCACGAGCCCGCGGCTGAGCGCCGCGACGAGCGTCGCGGTGTCGGGGTCGAGGCACACGTCGGCGACGCGGATCTCGACCGTCGGGTACCGCGAGGACAGTCGCGCGTCGAAGTAGACCATGTTCTCGTCGAGGATCGTCCCGGTCGCGACGAGCCCGTCGACCGCCTCGCGGTACGCCTCGGGCGTGCCGAACGCGCGGGTGGGTCCCGCCGTCGGCCAGCGTGACCAGACCTGCGAGCGGAAGCTCGCGTACCCGCTGTCCTCGCCCTGCCAGAACGGGGAGTTCGTGCTCAGGGCCAGCAGCGTCGAGAGCCAGGGGCCGATGCGGTCGAGCACGGCGACGCCCTCGACGTCGTCCGCGACGGCGACGTGCACGTGGCACCCGCTCGTGAGCTGCTCGCGCGCGGTGAGCCCGAACGCGGCGCGCGCCTCGAGGTAGCGCAGGCGGGAGACCGTCGTCCCCTCGAACGGCAGGGGAGAGGTGGACAGCGCGGCGACGCGCGCGCCGACCGTGTCCGCGGCCTCCTGGGCGCGGCGTCGGCCGTCGCGGATCTCCGTCGCGAGGTCGTCGAGCTCGCGGCGCGGGTGCGTCGCCGTCTCGAGCTGCTCCTCCATGAACTCGGACTCGAGCGACCCTGTGCCGCCGCCCTTGTCGTCGGTGCCCGACGCCTCCAGTGCCTCGGCGGCACGGGCGACGGGCTGGCCGTCGTCGCCGACGAGCAGGAACTCTTCCTCGACCCCTACGGTGCGCTTCACCCGGGAAGTCTCACACGGAAGGCGTCTGCTCGTCGGGCGAGCGTGTGACGTGCGTCCGTGTCGTGCGTCACCGACGTCCCGGGCGCGTAATGCACGAGGCTCCTGGACCCTTGTGAAGGTCATCACAAGGACCTCCGGCGAGAGGTGACGAACCGCCCAGGAGCCGCAGGATCAAGCCGTTCCCGGTGGGTCCCGCCCGCCTCGGGACCTAGGTCCTCGGACGTCCCGGAACCGGTCCGCGCGGGGCCTCGCGAACCTAGCCTGGAGGTGGCGAAGGAGCCCGCCGGACCTCGACCGAGAGCCTCCACCCGGGGCCTCGCGGGACCGGCGGTTCCGGCCGGCGCGCGGACCCGCGCGTCAGGCACGAGGGAGGTCCAGATGACCAGCGTTTCCGAGGCACCCGGCACGACGAGCGGCGTCCGCGCGGAGGGTGCCCCGAGCACCGACTCCGCCCACGTCCCCGCGTGGGAGGGCTTCACCGACGGGCCGTGGCGCGACACGGTCGACGTGCGGGACTTCATCCAGCGCAACTACCGCCCGTACACGGGCGACGCGTCGTTCCTCGCCGGGCCCACGGAGCGCACGACCGGCATCTGGGCCGCGCTCTCGGCGATGTTCCCCGAGGAGCGCGAGCGGGGCGTCTACGACGTCGACCCGCACACGCCCGCGGGCATCACCGCGCACGCGCCGGGGTACATCGACAAGGCGCACGAGGTGATCGTGGGCCTGCAGACCGACGGCCCGCTCAAGCGCGCGATCATGCCCAACGGCGGGTGGCGCATGGTCGAGGGCGCGCTGACGACCTACGGCTACGAGGTCGACGAGACCCTGAAGAAGGTCTTCACCGAGTACCGCAAGACGCACAACCAGGGCGTGTTCGACGTCTACCCGCCGAACGTGCGCGCCGCGCGCTCGTCGCACATCATCACCGGCCTGCCCGACGCCTACGGCCGCGGCCGGATCATCGGCGACTACCGCCGCGTCGCCCTGTACGGCGTGGACGCCCTGATCGCCGCGAAGAAGCTCGACAAGCTCGAGCTCGACACGCGCCCGTTCAGCGAGGCCGTCGTGCGCGAGCGCGAGGAGCACGCGGAGCAGATCCGCGCGCTCGGCGAGCTCAAGGACATGGCGGCCGAGTACGGCTACGACATCTCCGGCCCGGCGACGTCGGCCCGCGAGGCCGTGCAGTGGCTCTACTTCGCGTACCTCGCCGCGGTGAAGGAGCAGAACGGCGCCGCGATGTCCCTCGGCCGCACGTCGACGTTCCTCGACATCTTCATCGACCGCGACCTCGAGGCCGGCCGCCTCACGGAGTCCGAGGCGCAGGAGATCATCGACGACTTCGTCATCAAGCTGCGCATCGTGCGGTTCCTGCGCACGCCCGAGTACGACGCCCTGTTCTCCGGCGACCCGACGTGGGTCACCGAGACGATCGGCGGCATGGGCGAGGACGGGCGCCCGCTCGTCACGAAGAACTCGTTCCGGTTCCTCCAGACCCTCTACAACCTCGGCCCGGCCCCCGAGCCGAACATGACGGTCTTCTGGAGCCCCGACCTGCCGCAGGGGTTCAAGGACTACTGCGCGCAGGTCTCGATCGACACCTCGGCCGTGCAGTACGAGTCGGACGAGCTCATCCGCGCCCACTGGGGCGACGACGCGGCCATCGCGTGCTGCGTGTCGCCGATGCGGGTCGGCAAGCAGATGCAGTTCTTCGGGGCGCGCGTGAACCTCGCCAAGACGCTGCTCTACGCGATCAACGGCGGGCGCGACGAGATCACGGGCAAGCAGGTGTCGCCCGTGGCGGCGCCCGTCGAGGGCGACGTGCTCGACTTCGACGACGTCATGGCGAAGTTCGACGCGACGATGGACTGGCTGGCCGCGACGTACGTCGAGGCGCTCAACTGCATCCACTGGTCGCACGACAAGTATGCGTACGAGCGCATCGAGATGGCGCTGCACGACAAGGACGTGCTGCGGACGATGGCGTGCGGCATCGCGGGCCTGTCCGTCGCGGCGGACTCGCTGTCGGCGATCAAGCACGCGAAGGTCTCCGTCGTGCGCGACGAGCGCGGTCTCGTCGTCGACTACGTGACCGAGGGCGAGTACCCCACGTACGGCAACGACGACGACCGGGCCGACGCGATCGCGGTCGACCTCGTCGAGCGGTTCATGGCGAAGGTGCGTCGTCACCCCACGTACCGCGACGCGGTACCGACGCAGTCGGTCCTGACCATCACGTCGAACGTCGTGTACGGCAAGGCGACGGGCAACACGCCCGACGGTCGCCGCGCCGGCGAGCCGTTCGCCCCGGGAGCCAATCCCATGAACGGGCGCGACACGCACGGCATGCTCGCCTCGGCGCTCTCGGTGGCCAAGCTGCCGTACGACGAGGCGCAGGACGGCATCTCGCTGACCAACACCGTCGTGCCGAGCGGCCTCGGGCGCACCACGGAGGAGCAGGTGGCGAACCTCGCGGGCCTCCTGGACGCCTACATCGGGTCGCAGGGGTACCACATGAACGTCAACGTGCTGAACCGCGAGACGCTCCTGGACGCCATGGACCACCCGGAGAACTACCCGCAGCTGACGATCCGCGTGTCCGGGTACGCGGTGAACTTCGTCCGCCTCACGCGCGAGCAGCAGCTCGACGTGCTCTCGCGCACCTTCCACGGCGCGCTCTGACGCACGGGCGAGGAGACCAGCCATGACCGTCACCCTTCCCGGCCCCGCCGCCCGCCCGGTGCGCGGGTGCGGCGTCGCCGGGGGCACCCTGCCCGACGACGCCACGCGCCTCGACGTCCCGGGCGCCCCGGTCTCCGCGGCCGGGCCCGCGACGTCGGGCGCGCCCGTGGGCCACGCCCGACGGGCCGGCGCGGGCCTGGACGGGCTGACGGTCGCGGACGTGGACCGGGCCGACAAGCTCGCGGCGATGCGCGCGGGCGAGCTCGGCTCGGTCCACTCCTGGGAGCTCGTCACCGCCGTGGACGGGCCGGGGACCCGGCTCACCGTGTTCCTCAACGGGTGCCCGCTGCGGTGCCTGTACTGCCACAACCCCGACACGTTCGCGATGAAGGACGGCAGGCCCGTCACGGCGGACGAGCTCCTCGGGCGCGTCCGGCGCTACCTGCCGGTCTTCCGGGCCACGCACGGGGGGCTCACGCTCTCCGGCGGCGAGGTGCTCATGCAGCCCGCGTTCGCGGCGCGCGTCCTGCGCGGCGCCAAGGCGATGGGCGTGCACACCGCGCTCGACACGTCGGGCTTCCTCGGTGCCAACGCGACCGACGTGATGCTCGACGACACCGACCTCGTGCTGCTCGACGTGAAGTCCGGCGACCCGGACATCTACCGGAAGGTCACGAGCCGCGACCTCGAGCCGACCCTGCGGTTCGGGCGGCGGATCGCCGAGCGTGGGCTCACCGGCCACGCGCCCGACGTGTGGGTGCGCTTCGTCCTCGTCCCCGGACTCACGGACGACCCGGACAACGTGGAGAAGGTCGCCGCGTACGCGGCGTCGCTCAACGCGATCCGGCCCGGCACGGTGACCCGCGTCGAGGTGCTGCCCTTCCACCAGATGGGCCGCGACAAGTGGGACGCGCTCGGACGCACGTACGAGCTCGACGACACGCCCCCGCCGTCGGCCGAGCTCACCGAGCGCGTGCGCGACCAGTTCCGCGCCCACGGCCTGACGACGTACTGACGAGCGGCCGCCCGCTCGTCGGGACGAGAGGAGGCCCAGGATCGACGTGATCCTGGGCCTCCTCTCACGTCTCGGCGGAGGGACGTCCCGAACGGTGCGGGGACGTAGGGTTCTGGGGTGCCAGCAGCGACCGTCGACGACGTCGATCGCGCCCCGAGCGTCGTCGCCCTGCCGGTATGACGGGCTCCGGCGCGCTGCCCGACGTCGCCACCGCTCGGGCGGTCGTCGCGGACGCGGACGCCCTCGCCGCGCTGCTCGCGGCGCTCGCGGCCGCCTCGGCGGCGGCGCGCGAGCAGGTGCGCGCGGCGTTCGGCGACAGCCGCGAGGAGAAGGTGCTCGCGCGGCTCGACACCGTCGACGTCGCGTCGCTGCGCGACGTGACGCGCGAGCGGCTGCGGCTCGGGGCGCTCGCGGACGCGGGCGTGCGCACGGTCGGGGAGGTCGCGCGGCTCGGGCGCGACGGACTCGAGAAGGTCCCCGGCATCGGGCCCCAGACGGCGACGCACCTGCTCGCCGCCGCCGAGCAGGTCGCGCGCGCCGTGCGCGAGAGCCTGCGCTTCCGCATCGACCTCACGCCGACGGACCCCGTGGCGACCGCCCTCGTCCAGGCGCTGCACACGCTCGACCAGGCCGACGCCGCCGTCGCGCGGTACGGCGACCAGGTGCGCGGCACCCTCGCCGCGCACGAGCGCGTGCGCGACGACGCGCTCGTGGCGGCCAGCGGTCCGCGCCGCCTGCTGGCGTGGGGCGAGCGCCGCCGTCGGGCGTTCGACGCCGTCACGACACTCGCGGGTCTCGCCGAGCGGGCGCGCGTGACGGGGCTCGTCGAGGAGGCGCGGCGCGTCGTCGGGCTGCTCGCCGAGCCCGCGCGCCCCTACGACGCCTGGGAGGACTTCCGGCGCCGGTCCGCCGCCTACTACGCGCTGCTCGACGCCGTCGCCCCCACGGGCCGCGACCTCGCCGCGGCCGAGGGGCACCTGCCCGCCGAGCTCGTCGACCGCGTGCAGACGCAGGCGCTCGACGAGACCCTGCTGCGCGTGTCGCTGCGCGGCTACCAGGCGTTCGGGGCGCGCTTCGCGCTCGCGCAGCGCCGCGTCGTGCTCGGCGACGAGATGGGGCTCGGCAAGACCGTCCAGGCGATCGCCGTCCTCGCGCACCTCGTCGCGCGCGGGGCGACGCACGCGCTCGTCGTGTGCCCCGCGAGCGTGCTCGAGAACTGGGTGCGCGAGCTGCGCGCGCACGCCGACCTCGCCGTGCACGCCGTCCACGGCGAGGACCGCGACGCGGCGGCCCGCGCGTGGCACAGCCAGGGCGGTGTCGCCGTCGTGACGTTCGCCGGCCTGCGGCGCGCCGGCCACGAGACGTTCGCCGCGGCCGCGCCCGCCGCGCTCGTCGTGGACGAGGCGCACTACGTGAAGAACCCGCTCGCGAAGCGGTCCGTGGCGGTCGCGGCGCTCGCGGCCACGACCGGGCACGTCGTCCTCCTCACGGGCACGCCCATGGAGAACCACGTGGCCGAGTTCCGCACGCTCCTCGGCTACCTCCAGCCGGCGCTCGCCGCGCGCCTCGACCCGGCGCACGGCGCGGCCGGGCCGGAGACGTTCCGGCGCGCCGTCGCGCCCGCCTACCTGCGACGCAACGCCGAGGACGTGCTGGAGGAGCTGCCCGAGCTCGTGCAGGTCGACGAGTGGGAGCGGTTCGGCCCGGTCGACGGCGCCGCGTACCGCGAGGCGGTCGCCGCGGGGTCGTTCATGGCCATGCGCCGGGCCGCCTTCGCGGTCGAGCACGCGCAGGACTCGGCGAAGCTGCGCCGCCTCGTGGAGATCGCGCGCGAGGCGACGGAGAACGGGCGCAAGGTCGTGGTGTTCTCGTTCTTCCGCGACGTGGTCGACGCGGCCGCCCGCGCGCTCGGCGACCTCGCCCTGCCACCCCTCACGGGGTCCGTGCCCGCCCGCGCGCGGCAGGCGGTCGTCGACGACTTCACCGCGGCCGAGGTCCCGCGCGTGCTCGTGAGCCAGATCGACGTCGGGGGAGTGGGGCTCAACCTCCAGGCGGCGTCCGTCGTGGTCCTGTGCGAGCCGCAGACCAAGCCCACGACGGAGGCGCAGGCCGTCGCGCGCGCCCACCGGATGGGACAGGTCGAGACCGTCCAGGTGCACCGGCTGCTCACGGCGGACAGCGTCGACGAGCACCTCCTGCGCCTCCTCGGCACCAAGGCGCGCCTGTTCGACGCGTACGCGCGGCGCAGCGCGCTCGCCGAGGAGGTCGCCGGGGCCGTCGACGTGTCCGAGGCGTCGCTCGCGCGCGCCGTGGTCGACGCCGAGCGCGCGCGGATCTTCGTGGACCCGGCCGTGACCTCGGTCGAGGACGCCCCGGTCGAGGCCGCCCCGGTCGACGACGCACCGGACCCGTCCCGGCCGACGTGACGCGCCGTGCGCCGCGGCATAGCGTGGCGTCATGACCTCGACCGACGCCCTGCCCCCGCTCACCCCGCTGGACGAGGACTGGTCCACGGCCCTCGCCGTCGTCGCGCACCCCGACGACATGGAGTTCGGCGCCGCCGCGGCGGTCGCGCGCTGGACCGGCCAGGGCAAGCGCGTCGTGTACTGCATGGTGACGAGCGGCGAGGCCGGCATCGACGGGATGGACCCCGACGAGGCGCGCCGCGTGCGGGAGGCGGAGGAGATCGAGTCGGCACGGATCGTGGGCGTCGACGAGGTGGAGTTCCTCGGCCTGCCCGACGGCGTGCTCGAGTACGGGCTGCCCCTGCGGCGCGCGATCGCCGGGGCGGTCCGGCGGCACCGGCCCGACGTCGTCATCACTGGCAACTACCGCGAGACGTTCCCGGGCGGGATGCTCAACCAGGCGGACCACGTCGCGACCGGGCGCGCGGTCGTCGACGCGGTGCGGGACGCGGGCAACCGCTGGGTGTTCCGCGAGCAGGTCGAGTCCGACGCGCTGGAGCCGTGGGGCGGGGTGCGCCAGGTCTGGGTCGCGGCCTCGCCCGACGCCGCGCACGGCGTCGACGTGAGCGCGACGTTCGACGCGGGCGTCGCGTCCCTGCGCGCGCACGCCGCGTACCTCGACGGCCTCGGGTGGGAGGACTTCGACCCGGCCGCGTTCCTCGCGTCGATGAGCGCCCCGACGGGCGAGCGCATGGGCGTCACGCACGCCGTCGCGTTCGAGGTCCTGCGCATGGGCTGGGACGACTGACCCGCCCGCTCGGCCGCCCACGGGGCCGAACATGCGGCTGTGGCCCGTCCCGAGCTCGGGACGGGCCACAGCCGCATGCTGGGCAGCCGGATCGCTGCCGGGTCTCGTCAGACGCGCGACGCCGCCGGGACGTTCGCGACGCCGTCCGGCAGGAAGCGCCGGCCCAGGACCTTCTCGCTGTAGCCCGTGCGGTCGAGGTACGGCGTGATGCCGCCGAGGTGGAAGCCCCACCCCGCGCCGAGGATCATGCACAGGTCGATCTGCGAGGGGCTCGCGACCACGCCCTCGTCGAGCATGAGCCCGATCTCCGCCGTGAGCGCCGTGAGCACCGAGTCGAGCACGCCCGCCTCGTCGAGCGCACCCGGGCCGCCCGCCTCGCCCGTGCCGAACACCCGCTGGATCGCCGGGTCGACGGGCTTGGGCAGACCCTTCGGCGCGTCGAGCACGACGGGGATCTGCTCGTCGACGATGCGCTGGAGGCCGGGGGACTCCGGGAAGCGGTCGCCCAGGTCCTCGCGCAGCGACGTGAGGACGTGCAGGCCGACGGCCGGGCCGACGAGGTCGAACAGCGCGAACGGCGGCATCGGCAGGCCGAGCGGCGCGACCGCGCGGTCCGCGACCTCGACGGGCGTGCCGTTCTCGACCGCCTCGACGATCTTGCCCATGAGCAGGATGAGCAGGCGGTTGACGACGAAGCCGGGCCGGTCGGCGACGAGCACGGCCGTCTTGCGGAGCTTCTTCGTCATGGCGAACGCCGTCGCGAGGGCGGCGTCGTCGGTCTTCGCCGCCTGGATGATCTCGACGAGCGGCATCTGCGCGACGGGGTTGAAGAAGTGCATCCCGACGACGCGCTCGGGGTGGCGCAGGTCCGCCGCCATCTCCGTGATCGACAGCGCCGACGTGTTGGTGAGCAGCACGGCCTCGGGGGAGACGATCTCCTCGAGCTCCGCGAAGACCCTCTTCTTGAGCGGCAGGATCTCGGTGACCGCCTCGATGACGACGTCGCAGCCCGCGAAGTCGCCGATCTCCGTCGTGCCGTGCACGGAGCCGAGGATGCGCGCACCCGTGTCGGAGGACATGCGGCCCGTGCCGACGAGCTTCTCGACCGTCGAGCGGACATAGCCGAGGCCCTTGTCGACGCGCTCCTGGTCGAGGTCGCGCATGACGACGGGCACCTGGAGACGCTGGGCGAACAGCAGCGCGATCTGCGCGGCCATGAGACCCGCGCCGACGATCCCCACGCGCGTGACCGGGCGGGCGAGCTTGGCGTCGGGCGCGCCCTGCGGACGCTTGCCCTTCGAGACGAGCTGGAACGCGTAGACGCTCGCGCGCATCTCGTCGCTCATGATGAGGTCCGCGAGGGCCTCGTCCTCGGCGGCGAACGCCTCCTCGCGCGACACGGTGCGCGCGGCCGCGACGAGGTCGAGCGCGCGGTACGGCGCGGGGCGCGAGCCGGCGACGACCGCGTCGAGGCGCTGACGCGTGGCCGCGACGACGGCGTCCCACACGGGCTGCGGGTCGAGCTCGCGCCGCTCGACGACGATCTCGCCGCGCAGCACGGCCTCGGCCCAGCGCAGCGAGGACTCGAGGAAGTCGGGCGCCTCGAAGAGCGCGTCGACGAGCCCGATCTCGTACGCCTCCTTCGCCTTGAACGGCTTGTTCGCGGCGGGCCGGGCGAGGATGACGTCCATCGCCTTCTCGACGCCGAGCAGGCGCGGCACGAGGTACGCGCCGCCCCAGCCGGGGACGAGCCCGAGGCCGACCTCGGGCAGCGCGAGCGCGCCGGCGTCGGACGCGACGGTGCGGTACGTGCAGTTCAGCGCGACCTCGAGGCCGCCGCCGAGCGCGACGCCGTTGACGAACGCGAACGTCGGCACGCCCATGTCCTGCAGCAGCGTGTACGCGGCGTGCCCTGCGCGGCCGAGCGCGAGCGCGTCGTCGCGCACCTGGACGGCCGCGGCCTGCGTGAGGTCCGCGCCCGCGGCGAGGAAGTACGGCTTGCCCGTGATCGCGACGGCGACGATCTCGCCGTCCGCGGCGCGCCGCCGCAGCGTCTCCAGGGCCGCGTGCAGCTCCGCGAGGCCCGCCGGGCCGAGGGTCGTCGGCTTGGTGTGGTCGAGCCCGTTGTCGAGCGTGACGAGGGCGAGCGTGCCCGTGCCGCCGGGGAGGGCGACGTCGCGCACGAGCGAGTGCGTGACGCGCTCGCCGCGCGGGGCGGCGGTCGTCGCGTCCGGGGAGGCGGTGGGCGTCTGGGTGTCGGTCGGTGCGCTCATCGTCAGTTCTCCGCGGTCTCGAAGGTGTGGCCGGAGTAGTCGGCGTGGTGCGGGTTCTCCCAGATGACGGTGCCGCCCATGCCGAGCCCGACGCACATCGTGGTCAGGCCGTAGCGGACCTCGGGGTGCTGCTCGAACTGGCGCGCGAGCTGCGTCATGAGGCGCACGCCCGACGACGCGAGGGGGTGACCCATGGCGATGGCGCCGCCGTACTGGTTGACGCGCTCGTCGTCGTCCGCGATGCCGAAGTGGTCGAGGAACGCGAGCACCTGGACCGCGAACGCCTCGTTGATCTCGAACAGGCCGATGTCGTCGATCGTCAGGCCCGCCGACGCGAGCGCGCGCTCGGTCGCGGGGACCGGGCCGATGCCCATGACCTCGGGGTCGACGCCCGCGTACGCGTACGCGACGAGGCGCATGCGCGCGGGCAGCCCGAGCTCGTCGGCGACGTCGCCCGCGGCGAGCAGGCACGCCGTCGCGCCGTCGGTGAGCGGCGACGCGTTGCCCGCGGTCACCTTGCCGCCGGGGCGGAACGGGGTCTTGAGGTCGCGGATCGCGTCGAGGGTCGTGCCGGGGCGGGGGAGCTCGTCCGCGGTAGCCAGGCCCCAGCCGAGCTCGGTCGACCGGGTCGCGATGGGCACGAGGTCGGGGGCGATGTCGCCGTTCGCGAGGGCCTTGGCGTACTTGGCCTGGCTCGCGACCGCGTACGCGTCGGCGCGCTCCTTGGTGAGGTGCGGGTACCGGTCGTGCAGGTTCTCGGCCGTCGCGCCCATGACGAGCGCGGACGAGTCGACGAGCCTCTCGGCGACGAACCGCGGGTTCGGGTCCGACCCCTCGCCCATGGGGTGGTGGCCCATGTGCTCGACGCCGCCCGCGACCACGACGTCCTGCGCGCCGACGGCGACGTTCGCCGCGGTCGTCGTCACGGCGGTCATCGCGCCCGCGCACATGCGGTCGATCGCGAAGCCCGGCACGGACTTGGGCAGGCCCGCGAGGACGGCGACGCTGCGGCCGAGGGTGAGGCCCTGGTCGCCGGTCTGCGTGGTCGCGGCGAGCGCGAGCTCGTCGATGCGCTCGGCGGGCAGCTCGGGCCGGCGGCGCAGGAGCTCGCGGATCGTCTTCACGGCGAGGTCGTCCGCGCGGGTCTCAGCGTAGATCCCGTCGGGGCGCGCCTTGCCGAACGGGCTGCGCACGCCCTCGACGAAGACGACGTCGCGGACCGGGCGGCGGCGCGCGGCCTGGGTGGGTGCCGGGGTGGGAGAGCCGGCGGAGGTGTCGACGGCGGTGCCCGTCGCGCCGGTGGGGGCCTCGTTGGCCACGGTCATGGCATCTCCATCCGATGCAGATGGTCGGGACGGCGGTGTCCGGAGCGGCACCGCTCGGGTCGTACGTGCGATACACGCTACCGCGAGTATCGGTAAAACACGAGACCGATGCTACGACATGAAGAGACCCGGTATCGCATCGTGCGATACCGGGTCTCTCGACGGGCGGTCGGGTCGGGGGAGCGCCGCGGTCAGCGGCTCCCGCGCAGCTTGCGCACGACCTTCTTCGCGGTCGGCAGACCCTTGTTCCACGCGGAGTACCACATCGAGAACGGCACGTCGACGCTGTGCACGAGCTCGTCGTCGTGCTGCGCGAAGCTGCGCTTGAACTCGCTGATCCCGTCGTTGAGCAGCCCGTTCATGTCGTAGCGCACGAGGCCGGCCTCCTGCGCGAGCGTGATCGCGTGCCACTTCACGGGCGCGTTGGCGCGCAGCTTGCGCCCCGCGTCGTTGATCCCGCCGTACAGCTCGAACGACGTCGTCGCCGACGACACGCACCACACGAAGGACACGGGAGCGCCTTCCGAGAACGCGGCGACGAGCACCGAGTGCTCCCCGAGCTCGCGGTGGATCGCGAGGTAGTACTCGTCGTCGTGCAGCGCGAAGCCCGCGCGCTCCGCGGTCTCGTGGTAGACGTCGAGCACCTGCCGCACCTCGGCCTCGTCCGTCACGCGGCGCACCTCGAGCCCCGTGCGCGCCGCCTTGCGGATGTCGTACCGCGTCGACTTGCCCATCGCCTTCGTCAGCTCGTCCTGCGACCTCGTGAGGTCGAGGATCAGCGTGACCGGGTAGAGGATCGGGTTCGCCGCGGGGCGCGCGTCCGGCAGCGCGAGGTGCGTCCCGACCGGCCAGTCCGGCTCGATCGTGATGCCCACGCCCCCGACGGCCGACTTGCACCACGCCACGACCGCCCGGGTCACCGCGTCGCGCGTCGCGTCGTCACCGACGCCCGGGCCCGCGCCCCAGCCGTCGCCCGCGGGGGCGATCACGGGGCCGCGCGGCACGTGGCACAGCGCCTTGAACTGCGCGGGCAGCGACCGCACGAGCACCTGCGCGAGCCCGCGGACGCGGCCGTCGGCGTCCACCGCCTCCACGCGGTGCGGGGTCCAGGCGCCCGTGGCCTTGACCTCGCCCCAGCCCCAGAGCTGCAGGGGGTGGCCGCCGAGGTCGTTCACCCGCGCGTCCCAGGAGGCGCGGTCGGTCACTGTCCGGATCGTCAGGTTCGCGTCGTGCACGCGGACGACCCTACCCCGCGCCTAGGCCGCCGCGGCGCGCTCGAACGCGTCCGCGAGCGGCTCCGCGACGAGGGACACCTGCCACTCGCGCGCGCCCCGGCCGCGCAGGAACGCGGCGATCCCGGCCGCGTCCGCCGGGTCGGGCGGCGTCCAGCACACGCGTCGCAGCGCGTCGGGCTGGAGCACGTTCTCGACGGGGAGGGCGTACCGCTCCGCGAGGCCCTGCACGACGGCGCGCGCGGCCTCGAGGCGGGCGGCCGCGCCGGGGTCGCGGTCCGGCCACGCGCGCGGCGGCGGCGGCGCGTCGGTGCGCGGGCCGCGCGTCGACGGCAGGGCGCTCGACGGCAGGGCGAGCGCGGCGTCGATCGCGCGCTGCCAGTACGCCGCGCGCCGCCGCGTGCCCTTGCCCGCGAACGCGGGGAGCTCGACGAGCTGACCCACCGTGCGCGGCAGCGCCTCCGCCGCGGCGACGATCGCGCGGTCGGGCAGCACGCGGCCCGGCGCGATGTCGCGCGCCCGGGCGGTCGCGTCGCGCGCCTCCCAGAGGCTGCGCACGACCGCGAGCCGGCGCGGGTCGCGCAGGGTGTGCGTCCCCGACGTGCGACGCCACGGCTCGGGCCGGGGCGCGGGCGGGGCCGCGGTCCGCACGGCCTCGAACTCCTGCGCGGCCCACTCCGCCTTGCCGGCCGCGTCGAGCCGCTCCCCGAGGACCCGGCGCAGCGGGACGAGCACCTCGACGTCGAGCGCCGCGTAGCGCAGCCAGTCCTCGGGCAGCGGGCGCGTCGACCAGTCGACGGCGGAGTGCTCCTTGGCGAGGCCGAGACCGAGGACCTCGGCGACCACGGCCGCGAGACCGACGCGCTCCATCCCGAGCAGGCGCGCGGCGAGCTCGGTGTCGAACACGCTCGCCGGCAGCACGCCGTGCTCGGCGAGGCCCGGGAGGTCCTGGGACGCGGCGTGCAGCACCCACTCCGCGTCGCCGACGGCCTCGCGCAGCGGCGACAGGTCCGGCAGGGCGACGGGGTCGATCAGCGCCGTGCCGGCGCCCTCGCGGCGCACCTGCACGAGGTACGTGCGCTGGCCGTAGCGGTAGCCCGACGCGCGCTCGGCGTCGGCGGCGACGGGTCCGCTCGCCGCGGCGAACGCCTCGACGACGCGGGCGAGCGCGGCCGGGGTGTCGACGACGGGGCCGACCCCGTCGGACGGCTCCGTCAGGGGGGTGACGACGGTCGGCGCGGGACCCGCCCCGGGTTCCGGGTCGAGCGGGGGCGGTGCGGGTGCTGCGGTCGAGCTCATGGACCCACGGTATTGCGTCGCGACGGGGGCCGGGCACCGAGGGGCGTCACGCCGTCGGGGAGGGGCGGCAGGCCGGCGGCCGTGCAGAGCAGGTGCGCCCACGCCGCGAGGTGGTCCCCGAGGTCGGCCGGACCGGTGCCGCTCGCGGGCACCGGCGTCCACGACGCGCGCATCTCCAGCTCGACGTCGTTGTGCTTGCCGGCGAGGGCCCCGAAGCTCTGCGACAGCACGCGCGTCACCGTGCCGCCCTCGGCGCGCACGTGCGCGCCCGTCGCGTGCAGCGCGTCCTGCAGCCACGTCCACGCGACCTCGGCGAGCATCTCGTCCGACGCCATCTCGGGCTCGAGCGTCGCGCGCACGAGCGTCACGACGCGGAACGTGCCCTCCCACGCCTCCTGGCCCTCGGGGTCGTGCAGCACGATGAAGCGGCCGGACGCGAGCTCGGGGTCGTCCGAGCGCGCGGCCTCCACCTCGCCCGTGAGCGCGACCGACCACGGCGCGACGCGGCGCGGCGCCGGGACCTCGCGCAACGTGACCTCGGGGCGCAGCCGCCGCGCGCCCAGCGCGTCGAGGACGGCACGGAACTCCGGGGGAGCGTCGGTCCCGTGAGCGGTCATCACACCCGGCACAGTACGAGCGAGGAGGGACGAACCGGACGTCCGGCGCGCGGGCGTCACCGAATCGTGACCGGTGATTCGTGACGATCCCTGCGGGTGACCGGATCGTGGCACCCCGGGAGCGGCCCGGCGCACGAGGACTACGCTGGTCGCGTACCCATCCACCGGTGTGCGACCCGGCCGTGCCCCGCGCCCGGCCCGGACCGGCTCCGCGCCCTCCCGCGCGCGCCGCGCGCACCGGGACCGACCCTCGAGGAGCAGGGAAGCAGATGTCAGCACGCGCACAGATCGGTGTGACCGGACTCGCCGTCATGGGTCGCAACCTGGCCCGCAACTTCGCCCGGCACGGCTACACGGTCGCGGTGCACAACCGCTCGTACGCCAAGACCGAGTCCCTGATCGCCGAGGCGGGCAGCGAGGGCGACTTCGTCCCGTCCGAGTCGATGGCGGACTTCGTCGCCTCGCTCGAGCGCCCGCGCAAGGTCGTCGTCATGGTCAAGGCCGGCGCGGCGACCGACGCCGTCATCGACGAGCTCGTGCCGCTGCTGGAGGAGGGCGACATCGTCGTCGACGCCGGCAACGCGCACTTCCCCGACACGATCCGCCGCGAGAAGGCGCTCGCGGCCAAGGGCCTGCACTTCGTCGGCACCGGCGTCTCGGGCGGCGAGGAGGGCGCGCTCAACGGCCCGTCGATCATGCCCGGCGGCACGCGCGAGTCCTACCAGAGCCTCGGCCCGATCCTCGAGGACATCTCGGCCAAGGTCGACGGCGTGCCGTGCTGCACGTACGTGGGTCCGGACGGCGCGGGCCACTTCGTCAAGATGGTGCACAACGGCATCGAGTACGCCGACATGCAGCTCATCGCCGAGGCGTACGACCTGCTCAAGCAGGGGCTCGGGGCGTCCGCGCAGGAGATCGGGGAGATCTTCGCGCAGTGGAACACGGGCGACCTCGAGTCGTTCCTCATCGAGATCACCGCGGACGTGCTGCAGCACGTGGACGCGGAGACCGGCAAGGCGTTCGTCGACGTCGTGCTCGACCAGGCGGAGCAGAAGGGCACCGGCCGCTGGACGGTGCAGAACGGCCTCGACCTCGGCGTGCCGATCACCGGGATCGCCGAGGCGACGTTCGCCCGCGCGCTGTCCGGCTCCGTCCCGCAGCGAGAGGCGGGCCGCGCGGCGCTGCCCGCCGACGCCGCGGCGTGGGACGTGCAGGACCGCGACGCGTTCGTCGAGGACGTGCGCCTCGCCCTCTACGCGTCCAAGGTCGTCGCGTACTCGCAGGGCTTCGACCAGATCGCGGCGGCGTCCGCGGAGTACGGCTGGGACATCGACCGCGGCGCCATGGCCCGCATCTGGCGCGGCGGCTGCATCATCCGCGCGCGCTTCCTCAACCGCATCACCGAGGCGTACGAGCGCGACGCGCACCTCCCGCTGCTCCTCGCGGACGAGTACTTCACCGGCGCGGTGAGCAACGGCCTCGCCGCGTGGCGCCGCGTCGTGTCGCAGGCGGCCCTCAACGGCGTGCCGACGCCCGCGTTCTCGTCCTCGCTCGCCTACTACGACGGCGTGCGGGCCGAGCGCCTGCCCGCCGCGCTCATCCAGGCGCAGCGCGACTTCTTCGGCGCGCACACCTACCGCCGCGTCGACAAGCCGGGCGTGTTCCACACCGAGTGGTCGGGCGACCGGACCGAGTCCGACGCCTGAGACCTTCCGACGGCGGTCGTCGCGCTCCGGCGCGGCGACCGCCGTCGGCGCGTCCGGGGGAGGTCCGTGCCGGACGCGGGAGGAGGGGCCGCGTGCGGGCCACCCGCGCTGACGCCCCGCGGACGGCCCGCGCGGACGGCCCGCGCGGACGGCCCGCGCGGACGGCCCGCGCGGACGGCCCGCGCGGACGTGGCAGGCTGGTCCGGCACCGGCAGCCCGGAGCAGCCGCGAGACGACAGGAGAACGATGAGCCGCCACCCGCAGGACGCGACCGCGACGAGGATGCTCGCCGACCGGACGGGCACCGACCCGGCCGACTGGTTCCTCGTGTTCAAGGCCCGCTACGGGATGGAGGTCGTCTTCCGCGCGCTCGCCGGGACGCGCGGGCCGGGTGACGTCGTCACACAGGTGTTCACGTGCTCGACGGCGGTCGACCCGATCCTCGTCGCGGGGCTGCGGCCGGTCTACGCCGAGGTGTCCCCGGCGACCGTCGCGATCGACCCGGACCGCCTCGCGGTGGGCCCGGACACGCGCGCCGTGGTGCTGCAGAACACGTTCGGGATCGTCGACTCCGCGGGCGCGCGGCGGCTGCGCGACGCGGCGCGCTCCGTCGGCGCGCTGCTCGTCGAGGACAGCGCGCACTGCGTGACGCGCCTCGCGCGCGACGCCGACGGCTCGCCCGTCGCGGACGTGTCGTTCCACTCGTTCGGCGTGGAGAAGATGCTCCCCACGCGGTTCGGGGGCGCGGTGTGGGTCAGCCCCGCGCTCGACCCCGCGCTGCGGTCGGCGGTCGTGACGGCGCTCGACGCGCTGCCCGTCGTGGGCGCGCGCCTCGACCTCGCGGCGCGCAGCTTCCGGACGCAGGTGCGCGTGCTCAACCGGCTCCCCGGCGCGGCGGCCGGGACCGTGCGCGACGCGCTGACCGCCGTCGGCGCGTACGAGCCCGCGATCGCGCCCGTGGAGAACCGGGGCGGGCTCGCCCACCCGCCGCAGCGCCCGTCGCCGTGGATCACGGACCGCATGGTCGACGCGCTGCGGTCGAGCGGCGACGTCGAGGCGCGTCGTGCGGACACGGTCGCGGAGTACGTGCGCGGGCTGTCCGGCGTCGTCGAGGTCCCGGCCGGGATCGGCGAGCGCGCGCCGCTCGTCCGGTTCCCGTTCTTCGCGCCCGACGCGGCGACCGCCGACCGTCTCGTGCGGGAGCTCACGGCCGCCGGGTTCTACGTCGGCAAGTGGTACCGGCCCGCGCTGTTCCCGGGCCCGGACGACCCGGCCGTGTACGGCTACACGCCGGGCGACCCCGCGCTCGCGACGACGGAGGACCTCGTCGCGCGCGTCGTGAACCTGCCGACGACGGTCGGGGTCGCGACCGCGCGCCGGGTCGTCGAGGCGGTGCGATCCGCGCTCGGAGCCTGAGGTCGTCGACCTGGCGACCCCGACGTCCGTCCGCAGTCAGGCCGACGGGCGCGAGCGCGCGTACTTCACGTAGTCGAGCGTGTGGCGCAGGTCGACGCGCCACACGCTGAGGCGGCGTCGCAGGCTCATGTCCGGGCGGTAGCGCAGCGTGTGCCACACGCCGTGCCTGCGCGCCTTCTTCACGCGGTGGCGCAGCGAGACCGGGACGAGCGCGCGCACGACGGGGTACGGCACGTTGACCCACAGCCGGCCCTCGGGCGTGATCTGCTCGGGAATCTCGCGCCTGTGCACGAGGTCCTCGACGTAGCAGCGCGCGAGGTTTCCCCCGGCGGCCATCGTGTAGAAGCTCGCGGCGCCCTGGCGCAGGTTGACCTCGAGGATCTTGCTCGTGCCGGTGCGGCGGTCGTACATGACGTCGAGGTTCGCCGCGCCCACGTAGCCGAGGCTGTCGAGCAGGTGCCGGATCGACTCGGTGAGCTTGTCGTCCTTCATCGTCACGACGGCGTTGTAGTTGCCCACGAGCTTCGGGTCGTACTCGCCGAGCACGATCTGGGCGGCCGACAGGAACCGCAGGCGGCCGTGCCGGTCGGAGTACGTGTTGACCACGCGCATGACCGACTCGTCGCCCGCGAGGTACTCCTGCACGACGAGGTCGTCGGTGTACCCGGCGGCGTAGATGCGGCGCGCGACGTCGCGCAGCTCGGCGGCGTCCTGGACGAGGTACACCTTCTTCTTGCCCTCGAACTGCAGGCGGGGGTAGGTATCCGTGTCCGACGGCTTGAGGATGAGCGGGTAGGGGAACGGCAGGCCCTCGCCGAAGCCCGGGGCGTCGACGTCGGCGGCCGTGGCGATCACCGTCTCCGGGTGCGGCACGCCGAGCTCGGCGCACGTGCGGTAGAAGTCGGTCTTGTTCATGAGCCGCGCGGCGAGGTCCTGGCCCACGAGCGGGATGACGTAGAGGTCCTCGAGCTCGGCGCGGTGCGCGATGACGACGTTCGTGTAGAACTCGATGTTCGCGATGAGCAGCCGCTTGCGGCCCGGGAACTCCGCGGCGAGCTCGCGCAGGACGGCGACGATGCGCTCCGGGTCGTCGAAGTCGCGGTACGTGCGCACGTCGACGATGCGTGAGTCGGCGGTCTCGCGCAGCGGGAACCGGCCCAGGGCCAGCGTGCGGACGCCGTACGCCTCGTGCAACGACCTCGCGATGTTGTACGTGTTGAGGTTGGTCCCGAGGACGACGGGGAGGAAGTCGGCGTTGCCGTAGGTCATCGCGGCGGGTGGTCCGTTCGGTGGTGCGGGCGGCGGGCGTCGCCATCCTACGGGCCGGTCGCGCCGCCGGGACCTGTGGCCGTGGCGGAGCCCCGCCCGGGCCGCCGTAGGATCCACGGGTGACGTCGCGACCGGACCAGGACAGCGCCCAGCCCCTCGTCGGAGTGCTCGGGGGTGTCGGGCCGCTCGCCACGGCCTACTTCCTCCAGCTCCTCGTCGAGCTCACCGAGGCGGAGCGCGACCAGGACCACGTCGACGCCGTCGTGCTCAACCACGCGACGATCCCCGACCGCACGGACTTCATCCTCGGGCGCTCCGACGCGGACCCGGGGCCCGTGCTCGCCCGGGACGCGCAGCGGCTCGAGCGCTTCGGCGCGGACTTCCTCGTCATGCCGTGCAACACCGCGCACTACTTCACGCAGCAGGTGCTCGACGCGATCCGCGTCCCGTTCGTCTCCATCATCGACACGACGGTCGACGCCGCCCGGGAGCGCGTGCCGGGCCTGCGTGCCGTCGGGCTGCTCGCCACGGCGGGGACGGCCGCGTCCGGCGTCTACCAGGACGCGTTCGCGCGCCACGACGTCGACGCGCTCGTGCCGGACGAGGCGGACCAGGCGCTCGTGTCGCAGATCATCTACGAGCAGGTCAAGGCCGGCCGGCCGGTGGACATCGAGACGTTCCGCGCCGTCGCGGGTCGGCTCGTCGACCGCGGCGCCCAGGTCATCGTGCTGGGCTGCACCGAGCTGTCGGTCGTCGCCGTCGACCACGACCTGCTCGCCGACCCGCTCTACCTCGACTCGACCGACCAGCTCGCGCGCGCGACGATCCGCCGCGCGGGGCACCGCGTGCGCGAGCGCTGACCGTCGTCACGGGCGCACCCGACACACCGCCCGACCGGGTCAGCCGAGCTCGCTCGTGCCCGAGTACAGGTGCAGCACGGGGACGTGGAGCTCGTCGCGCGCGCGGGACGCCCAGTCGGTGTGGAACGTGTCCTCGACGGCGTGCGGGTACGTGACGACGACGACCTCGCGCACCCCGCCCGCAGCGACGGCGGTGCGCAGCGCGGGCAGCGGGTCGTCGTCGACGACGGCGCCGTCGGCCTCGCGGCCCGCGGCGCGGAGCTCGGCCACGCTGCGCTCGAGCTGCTCGCTCGCCTCCGCCTTGGCCGCCGTCGGGGAGGGCTCGCGGCCCAGGACCTCGTCCCACGCCTGCTTGAGCTCGCCCACGCTGAGGTGGTCGATGATCCCCGAGATGACGTTGCGCTCCGTGTCCGCCGGGACCAGCACCCGGTAGGCGAGCCGCTCGTCCTCGTGCAGGGACAGGATGTGCTGCACGTCGGCCGGGTTCAGCGTGTCTTCGGTCAGGACGAGGATCGTGTCGGTCACGCGGGTCAGCCTATCGGCACGAGCCATCGCGCGACGGTCGTACCGGCGGGCGATCCCGGCCGCGACGTGGGGCTGTGCAGCAGGTGCGCGAGGCGCACGGCGCGGGGCGACGTGGCAGGGCCCGCGCCGGCGACGATCCGGCCGGGACCGGGCCCGACGAGGCTCGGCGCGGTGGTCACGCACAGCTCGTCGACGAGGTCCGCGGCGAGCAGGTCGCCCAGGAGCGTCGGGCCGCCCTCGGCGAGCACGCGCCGCAGGCCGCGGCGCGCGAGCTCGGCGAGGCCGGCGGCCAGGTCGACGGCGTCGTCCGGTGCTCCGTCCTCTCCGCCCGCGGGGTCGTGCCCGACGACGACCACGCGGTCCGCGGGGACGTCGCCCCGCGCCGTGGCGGCCCCGGCGGGGCCCGTGAGCACGAGCGGGGGACGGTCGCCCCGCGCGAGCACCGGGGGCACGCGCCCGGAGCGCGTCACGACGGCGAGCTCGAGCGGGCGCGGGTGCAGGTGCTCCAGGCCGCGGGGCCGGTCGAGCGCCGTGTACCCCTCGGTGCGGGCCGTCCCCGCGCCGACGAGCACGACGTCGGCGAGCGCGCGCAGGACGCGGAAGACCCGCCAGTCCGCGGCGTCGTTGATCGACCCCGAGCGGTGGTCCGGACCCCAGGCCCCGCCGTCGGCGCTCGCGATCATGTTCGCGCGCACGACGCTCGGGCCGCGCTCGGGCGGGCCGTACGCGTAGAGCGCCGCGAGCCGCTCCTCGCGCGCGTCCGGGGGGAGATGCTCGGGAGCGGGCACGAGCACGTCGAGCGGCGGGAGGTCCGTGCGCCCGCCCGGGTCGCCCGGCGGCTCGGCCACCCCGCCCGCGGGCGTCGTGGTGGAGGTCACAGCGGCCAGGCTAGCCGCAGGCGTAGGCTGGATCCTCGTGACTTCGCCCGCCACCGGCGGCTCCCCGGCCTCCGCAGCCCTCCCCGGCGCCACCCGCGCGTCAGCCCTCCCGGACGCGCCGCGCGTGCGCGCCCTCACCGCCGTCCGGCCCGCGGTGCCGCCCGCACGGCTCCTCGCCGACCTCGTGCCGCCGCGCCACTTCGCGGACGCCCGCTTCTCGACCTACCGCGCGAACGACGCGTACCCGAGCCAGGCCCGCACCGTCGCCCGGCTCGAGGAGGTCGCGGCCGCCGTCGTGAGGCCCGCGCGCAAGGGGCTGTTCGGCTCCCGGAAGCAGACGCCCCCCGCGGTCTACATGGACGGCGGGTTCGGCGTCGGCAAGACGCACCTGCTCACGTCGCTCGCGCACGCCGTCGGGCTCGACGTCAGCGCGTACGGCACGTTCGTCGAGTACACCAACCTCGTCGGGGCGCTCGGGTTCCGCGCGACGGTCGACGCCCTGGCGACGAGGAAGCTCGTGTGCATCGACGAGTTCGAGCTCGACGACCCGGGCGACACCGTGCTCATGTCCCGCCTCCTGCGCGAGCTCGCGGACCGCGGCGTCGCGCTCGCCGCGACGTCGAACACGCTGCCCGAGGCGCTCGGCGAGGGCCGCTTCGCCGCCGAGGACTTCCTGCGCGAGATCCAGGCGCTCGCGGCGCGCTTCGAGGTGCTGCGCGTCGACGGCGAGGACTACCGGCACCGCGCGGTCGTCACGGACTCCGCGCCCGTCCCCGAGGCGGACGTGCGCGCCGCCGTGGCGGGGCTGCCCGGCGCGACGCTCGACGCGTTCGACGACCTGCTCGCCCACCTGTCGCAGGTCCACCCGAGCCGCTACCGCGCGCTGCTCGACGGCGTCGAGGTCGTCGCCCTCACGGGCGTGCACACGGTGACGGAGCAGTCGGCGGCGCTGCGCCTCGTCGTGCTCGTCGACCGGCTCTACGACCGCGACGTGCCGGTGCTGCTCGCCGGGTCGGCCACGTACGCGGGGGAGCGGAGCCTGTTCACCGAGGAGATGCTCCGCGGCGGGTACCGCAAGAAGTACTTCCGCGCGCTCTCACGCCTCGGCGCGCTCGCCGAGGACGGCCGCGCCCTGGCCCGCGCGGCCGGCTGACCCCGGCCGGGTCACACCCGGGGGCGGTCCGCCCGGTAGACGGCGTGCTGCGGCGGGTCGGCGGGGTCGTCCGGCGCCGAGCGTCGGCAGGTCCTCGCGCGCGAGGCGCCGGAACGCGATCTTCGGTTCGCCGGGCGGGCTCACGTCGCCGCGAGGCGCTTCTTCTCGGCCTCGACGTCGAAGTCCGCCGGGGGCCAGCCGAGGTCGAGCCCGCGCAGCGCGTCGAGCAGGAGCTCGCTCACGGCGAGGCGCGCGAACCACTTGCGGTCCGCGGGGATCGCGTACCACGGGGCGGTCTCGGTGCTCGTCCGGTCGAGGACGGCCTGGTACGCCTCCTGGTAGGCGGGCCACTTGCGCCGCGAGTCCACGTCGTTCGGGTTGTACTTCCAGAACTTGTCGGGGCGCTCGAGCCGCTCCATGAGCCGTGCGCGCTGCTCCTCGTAGGACACGAGGAGCGCGACCTTGACGATCGTCGTACCGGCCGCGACGACCTCCTCCTCGAAGCGGTTGATCTCGTCGTAGCGCGCCTCCCACACCGCCGGCGGCACGAGCTCGTCCACGCGCGCGACGAGCACGTCCTCGTAGTGCGAGCGGTCGAACACGCCGATGTACCCGGGCCGCGGGAGCGCGTTGCGGATGCGCCACAGGAAGTCGTGCTCGCGCTCCTCGGGCGTCGGGACGCCGAACGAGCGGTGGGCCACGCCCTGCGGGTCCACGAGACCGACGACGTGCCGGACGATCCCGCCCTTGCCCGCGGTGTCCATGCCCTGCAGGACGAGGAGCACCGAGCGCGAGCCGCCCGAGCGGCCCTCGGCGAAGAGCCTCTCCTGGAGCTCGGACAGCTCGTCCGCGTGCCGCGCGACGAGCGCCTTCCCGGACGCCTTGTCGCCCTCGAACCCCGGGGTCGAGCGCCGGTCGAACGCCGCGAGGTCGAAGCCCGGTCCGACGCGCAGCGCCTGCGTCGGCGCGACCTCCCAGTCCGCGTCGAGCGCGGGGTCCGCGGCGCCCTTCGACGCCTTCCTCGGCTTCGTGGACTTCTTCGTCGTCGACATGGGCGTGAGCGTAGTCACACCCAGGACAGGACGGCGACCGAACGCGCGGGCAGCTCGACCGAGCGCCGCTGGACGCGGGTCGCCGGGTCCCACGCGGCGAGGACGCGCGGCGTGCCGCCCAGCGCGAGCCGCAGCCGGCGCGCCTCGGCGCCGAGGTTCACCGCGACGGCGACCGTGCGCCGGTCGACGACGAACGCCGGGCCGTCGAGCGGGGCCGCGGCGGTGCGCGCCTCCTCCCCGGAGGCGTCGTCGTCCGCGCCGCCCGGTCCGTGGACGCGCACGACCGACAGGTCGCCCGAGCGCACGTCCGGCCGCGACCGCAGACCGACGAGCGTGCGGTACCACGCGAGCAGCCGCGCGTGCTCGCCCCGCTCGCGCTCGGACCAGTCGAGCACGCTCGCGTCGCGCGTCGCCGGGTCCTGCGGGTCGGGCACGGGCGAGCCGTCGCCCCACCCGTGCTCGGAGAACTCCGCGGCGCGCCCGCGCCGGACCGCCTCGGCGAGCTCCGGCTCGGCGTGGTCGGTGAAGAACTGCCAGGGCGTGGACGCACCCCACTCCTCGCCCATGAAGAGCATCGGCGTGAACGGCGAGACCAGCACGAGCGCCGCGGCCGCGGCCAGTCCGCCGCCGTCGAGCGTGGCCGACGGCCGGTCCCCGTGCGCGCGGTTGCCCACCTGGTCGTGGTTCTGGGAGCTCACGACGAACGCGTGCCCGTCCGTCCCCGCCGGGACGCGGTGCCCCCACGTGCGGCCGCGGAACGTCGAGTACGTGCCGTCGTGCACGAACACGCCCGTGAGGGCCTTGCGCAGCACCGCGACCGACCCGAAGTCGACGTAGTACCCCTGGCGCTCGCCCGTGAGGAGCGCGTGCACGGCGTGGTGGAGGTCGTCCGCCCACTGCGCGTGCATCCCGCGCCCGCCCTGCTCGACGCCGGTCACCGTCACCGGGTCGTTCTCGTCCGACTCCGCGACGAGCGTCAGCGGGCGTCCGAGCGCCTCCTCGACGCGCTCGACGCGGCGCGCGAGCTCGGCCAGCAGGTGCGTGGGCGACTCGTCGACGAGCGCGTGGACCGCGTCGAGGCGCAGCGCGTCCACGTGGAACTCGACGAACCACCGCTCGGCGTTGTCGATCACCCACTCGCGCACCTCGCGGCTGCCCGGGCGGTCGAGGTTCACCGCAGCGCCCCACGGGGTCGTGTGCGCGTCCGTGAAGTACGGGCCGAACTCCGGGAGGTAGTTGCCCGACGGCCCGAGGTGGTTGTAGACGACGTCGAGCACGACGGCGAGCCCGCGCGCGTGCGCCGCGTCGACGAACCGCTGCAGCGCACGCGGCCCGCCGTACGGGTCGTGCACCGCGTACAGGTGCACGCCGTCGTAGCCCCAGCCCCGCTCGCCGCCGAACGCGGCGACGGGCAGGAGCTCGACCGCGCCGACGCCCAGGTCCACGAGGTGGTCGAGCCGGTCGATCGCGGCGTCGAGCGTGCCCTGCGGCGTGAACGTCCCGACGTGGAGCTCGTAGACCACCTCGCCGCGCACGTCGCGGCCCGGCCACGCGTCGTCGGTCCACGCGAACGTGGGGTCGAACGTGCGGCTCGGCCCGTGCACGCCGTACGGCTGCCACGGGCTGCGCGGGTCCGGCCGGCCGGGCCCGCCGTCGACCGCGAACCCGTAGTCCGTGCCCCACGGCAGCTCGTGGTCGTAGCCCCACCAGCCCGGGACGTGCGCGCCCACGAGGCGCAGCGGCAGGCGCCGCGCGCCCTCGAACGTGCCGGTGCCCGGATCGGGCAGGAGCAGGTCGACGCTGCGCGCGGTCGGTGCCCACACCACGGGCCGCGGGCCGGGCACCGCGAGCATCGGCGTCGCGCGCGGCGCGGGCACGGAGGACGGCGGGACGGGCGGGTCTGCGGTCACGACGCGCCCCCGGCGCCCTCGTGCCCGCCCGGCGCGCCTGCGGTCGCGGCGCTCGCGGCGGACGGCTCGACGAGCAGCGCGACCGGCAGGTCGGCGAGCAGGTCGGCGACGCGCACCGTGCCCGGCGCGTGCTCGCGGCCGGTGAGCACGTCGACCCACGCGCCCGCGCCCTCGGGCAGCGAAACCACGTGGTCGCGCCAGCCGCCGAGGCGGTCGACCGTCCCGGCGAGGCGCGTCGCGACGGTGACGACGCGCGCGACGCCCGTCCCGTCGCTGCCCGCGCCGTCGTCACCCGCGTCGCCGCCCGGGGTCGTGCGCGCGAACGCGAGGGCGCACGGCGTCGAGGTCGCGACCGGCGCGTAGCCCGCGCCCTCGCCGACGAACGCGGCCGCGAGGGCGCGGCGCACGCGCAGGGCGCGCGCCGTGACGAGCAGCTTCTCGTCCGCGAGCGTGCGTGCGGGGGAGCCGGCGTCGAGCCGCGCGAGGCGTGCCCCGAGGGCGACCGTGTCCACGGGCCGCCGGTTGTCGGGGTCCACGAGCGTCGGCGCGTACGACTCGGCGCCCTGGTAGACGTCGGCCACGCCCGGCGCGGTGAGCCGCGCCAGGGTGAGGCCGAGGCTCGCGGCGCGCAGGTGCTCGCGGTGCTCGTGCGCCCAGCGGGCGAACGCCCCCGTCACCGCCGGGTCGGCGAGCGCGCGGCGCGCGAGGTCGGCCACGGCCTCCTCGTACGCCTCGTCCGGGCTCGTCCACGACGTGGCGACCTTCGCCTCGCGCAGCGCCTTGCGCAGGTAGTCGACGAGGCGGTCGGGCGCGATCGCGGCGTCGGTCGCCCCCTCGGCGCCCTCCGCCGCGGCGCCCGCGTCCGGGAGCCACGTCCCGGCGACGGTCTGCCACAGCAGGTTCTCCGCGAGGCCGTCGACGAGCACCCCGCGGTAGGGCGCGGTCGCCGCGCGGACCTCGTCGACGAGCCGCGACCACCCGGCGGCGTCCTCGGACAGCACGCCGAGGGCCGCCCGCGTGTCCTCGCCGCGCTTGGTGTCGTGGGTCGAGCCCGCCGTGAGCGCGTGCGGCGTGAGCGCCGCGAACCGCTGCGCGAACGCGTGCCAGTCGTGCACGCCGAGGCTGAACCGGTCCGGCTCGCCCCCGACCTCGCACAGGCTGACGAGCTCGGTCCACCGGTAGAACGCGGTGTCCTCGACGCCCTTCGCCGTCACCGCGCCGCACACCTGCTGGAACCGCACGACGAGCTCGTCGCGGCGCGCCTCGCGCCGCCGTCCCGCGCTGCCGGCCTCCCGGCCGAGCACGAGGTCCACGACGACGTCGAGCGTCTCCGCACGCTGCGGGTCGAGCCGGGCGCGCGCCCGCTCGGCCGCCTCCTCGACCGCCCGGACCGCCTCGTGCCGCGGCGGCGTGCCCGGCACCACGTACGCGCGGTACCGGTCGAACGCGACGAGCAGCTCGCGCAGGCACTGGTGCAGGCCGCGCCACGTGTGGTCGCGCAGGCGGGGGTCGTCGTGGCAGACGGCGGCCGCGAGGTCCGTGAGGCGGTGCACCTCCGCGTAGAGCGGCCCGGTGACGACCTCGCGCTTGGCCTGCTCGACGACCGCGCCGAGCCCCCCGGGCGCGGCTCCCGTGAGGCGCGTCATCACCGCGTCGAGACCGGCCCGGCCGCCCGGGTCGACGAAGAGCTGCTGCAGGCGCCACGCGACGTCGTAGCCCGTCGTCCCGACCGTCGCCCAGTCCGGCGGCACCTGCTCCTCGCCCGCGAGGATCTTCTCGACGACGACCCACGCCCCGTCGGTGCGGTCCGCGAGCCGCTGCAGGTACTGCCCCGGGTCCGCGAGCCCGTCCGGGTGGTCGATGCGCAGCCCGTCGACCGTCCCGTCGGCGACGAGGTCGAGCACGAGCGCGTGCGTCGCGTCGAACACCTCCTCGTCCTCGACCCGGACCGCGACGAGCGACCCGACGTCGAAGAAGCGGCGGTAGTTGAGCTCCTCGTCGCCCACGCGCCAGTACGCGAGCCGGTAGTGCTGCCGCTCGACGAGCTCCGCGAGCGGCAGGTCCTCCGTCCCGGCGCGCACGGGGAAGACGTGGTCGTAGTAGCGCAGCACGCGCCGGGGGCCGGGCGTGCCCGGGACCTCGACCTCGTCGAGCGCGATCTCGCCCGCGGCGAGGACGTCGCCCAGGCGCGCGCCGAGCACCGGCATGAGGACGGCGCCCTCGCCCGCCGACCAGTCGACGTCGAACCACCGGGCGTACGGCGAGTCCGGTCCCTCCTCGAGCACGGACCACAGCGCGCGGTTGTGCCACGCGGGCGTCGGGACGGCCATGTGGTTCGGCACGACGTCGAGCACCATGCCGAGGCCGGCGGCGCGCGCCGCGGCGGACAGGCGCTCCAGGCCCTCGCGCCCGCCGAGCTCGGCGCTCACGCGCGCGTGGTCGACGACGTCGTACCCGTGCGTCGACCCGGGCGCCGCCTGGAGCACGGGGGACAGGTAGAGGTGCGTGACGCCGAGCGACGCGAGGTAGGGCACCTGGCGGGCGGCGTCGTCGAACGTGAGGTCGGGGCCGAGCTGGAGCCGGTACGTGGAGACGGGGACGCGCGGCGGCGCGTCGTGCGCGCCGGGGGTGGCGGCCGTCATCGCAGCGGCGGCCGGGTCAGGACGATGACGCTGCGGCCCGTCACGGGCACCGTGTCCCCGGGCTGGAGCGAGTCGCCCGCGTCGACCGTGCCGTCCGTGTCGAGCACGACGTCCCAGCTCTCGCCGTACGCCGCCGGCGGCACGGTGAACTCGAGCTCGTCGGAGTGCGCGTTGAGCAGGAGCAGGAACGAGTCGTCGACCACGGGCTCGCCGCGCCGGTCGTGCTCGGGGATCGCGTCGCCGTTGAGGAAGACCATGACGCTGCGCGCGTAGGACTGGTCCCAGTCCTCCTGGTTCATGCGCGACCCCGTGATGTCGAGCCACTCGATGTCCGGCAGGTCGTCGGGCGACGCGGGCGCCTCGACGCTCGCTCCCTCGCCGCGCCCGACGAAGAACCGGCGGCGGTGCAGCACGGGGTGGTCGCGCCGCAGCCACACGACGTGGCGCGCGAAGTCGAGGAGCGCGGCCCGCTCGTCGTCGAGCCCGTCCTCGCCGCCCCAGTCCATCCACGTGATCGGGTTGTCCTGGCAGTACCCGTTGTTGTTGCCGCCCTGCGTGCGCGCGATCTCGTCGCCGTGCGCGAGCATCGGCACGCCCTGGGAGAGCAGCAGCGTCGCGAGGATGTTGCGCCGCTGGCGCGCGCGCAGCGCCCGCACCTCCGGGTCGTCGGTGGGGCCCTCGACGCCGCAGTTCCACGACCGGTTGTGGCTCTCGCCGTCGTTGTTGTCCTCGCCGTTGGCCTCGTTGTGCTTCTCGTCGTAGGACACGAGGTCGTTGAGCGTGAAGCCGTCGTGCGCCGTGACGAAGTTGATCGACGCGATGGGCTTGCGGCCGCTGTGCTCGTAGAGGTCGGACGACCCGGTGAGCCGGCTCGCGAGCTCGGGCAGCGTCGACGGCTCGCCGCGCCAGAAGTCGCGCACCGTGTCGCGGTAGCGCCCGTTCCACTCGGTCCACAGCGGCGGGAAGCCGCCCACCTGGTAGCCGCCGTCGCCGAGGTCCCACGGCTCCGCGATGAGCTTGACCTGGGAGATCACCGGGTCCTGCTGCACGATGTCGAAGAACGCCGACAGGCGGTCCACCTCGTGGAACTGGCGGGCCAGCGTCGCCGCGAGGTCGAAGCGGAACCCGTCCACGTGCATCTCGGTCACCCAGTACCGCAGCGAGTCCATGATGAGCTGGAGCACGTGCGGCGAGCGCATGAGCAGCGAGTTGCCCGTGCCCGTCGTGTCGAAGTAGTGCGCCTCGTCGCCGTCCACGAGCCGGTAGTACGCCTTGTTGTCGATCCCGCGGAAGCTCAGCGTCGGCCCGAGGTGGTTGCCCTCGGCCGTGTGGTTGTAGACGACGTCGAGGATGACCTCGATGCCGGCCTCGTGCAGGGCCTTGACCATGGTCTTGAACTCCATGACCTGCTGGCCGCGCGTCCCGTACGCCGCGTACCCGTTGTGCGGCGCGAAGAAGCCGATCGTGTTGTAGCCCCAGTAGTTCGACAGCCCGCGCTCCACGAGCGTCGGGTCGTTGACGAACTGGTGCACCGGCATGAGCTCGACCGCCGTGACGCCGAGCGTCACGAGGTGCTCGATCACGGCCGGGTGCGCCATCCCCGCGTAGGTCCCGCGCAGCTCCTCGGGCACGTCCGGGTGGAGCATCGTCATGCCCTTGACGTGCGCCTCGTAGATGACGCTGTCGTGGTAGTCCCGGTTCGGCGGGCGGTCGTGACCCCAGTCGAAGTAGGGGTTGATGACGACCGACATCATCGTGTGGCCCGCGGAGTCGTCGTCGTTGCGCGGGGGAGCGGGGGAGTCGCCGTCGTCGCCCTCGCCCGTGTCGTCGTCCGCGGTGACCTCGCCGCCGTCGCCGAAGCGGTAGGAGAACAGCGACTCGTCGCCGTCGATCTGTCCCTCGATCGCCTTCGCGTACGGGTCCAGGAGCAGCTTCGCCGGGTTGCAGCGGTGGCCGTTCGCGGGGTCGTACGGCCCGTGCACGCGGTAGCCGTAGCGCGTGCCGGGGCCCTTGCCGGGCAGGTAGACGTGCCAGACGTGCGCGTCGACCTCCTCGACGTCGACGCGGGTCTCGGTGCCGTCGTCGTCGAAGAGGCAGAGCTCGACGCGCTCGGCGACCTCGGAGAAGAGGGCGAAGTTGGTCCCCGAGCCGTCGTACGTGGCGCCGAGCGGGTAGGGGTGGCCTGGCCAGGTCTGCATGTCCCCGAGGATTTCACGGGGCCCCGGTCCGTGTCGTCGCAGGACGCCTCTCGAGGCGAAACTCGCTCCCCGGGCCGCTTCTCACAGAAAAAGTGTGCCAAGCGGTCACGACGACGCGGCCCCCGCCCGGCGCGTCGTCTCACCTCCGGAGCCCGGAGGTGGACGACCGTGCAGGTGGTCGTGGGACCTGGTAGACCCGTCCCATGAGCACCCACGCACACCACCGTGACGACCTCAACGAGTCCGACGTCGCCTCCGCACGCCTGTCCCCGCGTCGCGAGGACGAGGCCGAGGGGACCGGGGACGTGCTCACCGGGGGCGACGCGACGAAGGCGCCGCAGTCCCTCTCGGAGAACGAGCGCCGGCCGATCGACGGCGCGTCGTCGGGCACGTCCTGGGACGACCCGGACGAGCTCTAGGGGTCAGTCGACCCGCGGCAGCCGGTCGGCGTCGACCGGGATGAGACGCGGCATCCCGGCCGGCGCGACCGCGCTGAGCGCGAGGTAGCGCGCCTCGGCGCGGTGCAGGCGGATGTGCTCGTCGACCGTCCAGTCCGGCCCGTTCGTGAGCGCCATGCCGCACGAGCAGTCGATGGTCACGCGCCCGGCCGCGTCCTCGCGCACCTGACCGATCGTCACGTGCGCGGACCGCGCGTCGGCCTTCGCCCGGCGCATGCTCGCGCTGACCGGCTCGGGCCGCGGGGCCTCGGGGGCGGGGGACGGTGCGGGTGCGGCGTTCACGGGTCCCGAGCCTAGACGCCGCCGCGGGGCCGGGGCACGCCCGGCGACGCCGCCCGCGCGCCGATCCGCGCTCGGCGCACGGTGCGGGCTCGGTGGCCGGCCTCAGTGGGAGTGGGCGATCCCCAGCGCGTGGGCGCGCTCGTGCTCGCGCTCGGCCGCCTCGCGCGCGGCGATGCGCGCCCGGACCTCCTCGCGGCGCAGCGGGGGCACGGTGGACGGCGGGTTGCGGCGCTCGGGCAGCTCGCCGAGGAGGCGCGCGACGATCGCCGTCACCTCGTCGACCGCTCGCTCGAACGGCTCCTCGGTCGCGGCGCTCGTGCGCTGGATCCCGGTCACCTTGCGGACGAACTGGCGGGCCGCCGCCTCGATCTCCTCGTCCGTCGCGGGGGGCTCGAGGCCGCGCAGGGTCGTGATGTTCCGGCACATGCTCCCGACGCTACGGGGACGCCAGTGGTGCCACAAGGGTGCCGTCAGGCGAGGCGTGCCGCGACGGCGAGCGTCTCGCCGACCTCCACGCGCACGTCCGCGACCCGGATGCCGGGCGGCAGGTCGGCTGCGAGGTCCACGCGGCGGCCCTCGACCTTGGCGAGCTCGCCGCGCGCCACGACGAGCAGTGCCGCGACGACGGGGTTGCGGCTCGACAGCTCGACGTCCCGCACCGTGAGGACCATCCGCTCGTCGACGACCGCGGTGGCCGTCGCGCGCACGCTCGCGGACAGGATGCCCTTGCGGACGCGCGCGTCGGCGCGCAGGGACACGCTGCGGGGCCCGCGCGCGACGACCTCGACGTCGAGCGCCGTGAGGGCCAGGCCGATGGCGTGGAGCTCCGTCGCGACGATCCGCCGGACGGTGTCGACGACCTCGTCGCGCGGCGCGGCGACGCGCACGTGCCCGCTCAGGGGTGCGTCGTCGTCGGGCTCGACGGCCTCGACCGCGAGCGTGCCGTCGGTGCCCTCGACCCACCGGAAGCGCACGCCCTCGACCTCCGCCGTCACGTCGACGGGGACGCCCTCGACGACGAGCGGATGCGCGTCGACGCGCAGGCGGCGCAGCGTCGCGTCCTCGCGCGAGCGCACGCCCTCGACGTGAACGGTTGGCGCCGGCGGGCCCGACGTGCCGCTCGCGTGCACGCGCACCCCGGTGACGTCGACCGTGAGGTGCGTGACGTCCGGACCGTCGAGGCCGGCGTCCAGGCGCACGGCGTCGGTGCCCTCGACGGCGGGCCCGAGGACGTCGAGCACGGCGGGGCGCAACCGCGCGAGGAGCTCGACGGCGGTCGTGGGGCGCGGCGCGGTGCCGAGGGGCAGCACGTCGTGGGCGGGGGGCTGGTCCGGCATGGGCCGAGGCTAGCGGACGACGAAGGCCGCCCCGGGGATGCCGGGACGGCCTTGTGGTGGTGGGCGATACTGGGATCGAACCAGTGACCTCTTCCGTGTCAGGGAAGCGCGCTACCGCTGCGCCAATCGCCCGGGGGTGCTGCACTGCGAGGTGGAGATGGGATTCGAACCCACGTATACGGCTTTGCAGGCCGCTGCCTCGCCTCTCGGCCACTCCACCTTGAGACGCGTCCTCTCTCGCTCCCGAGAGAGCAGGCCAGAGAGTGGGCCTCCGAGCGGATGACGGGACTCGAACCCGCGACCCTCACCTTGGCAAGGTGATGCTCTACCAACTGAGCCACATCCGCGCGGCCGGCTCGTGAGAAGCCCGGTAGGGCTTCCGGTGATCCGGCGCGAAGCACATACTAGCCGACTTCCGGCCCGGACCGTGCATCGGTCCGGGTGACGGTCGGCACGCGAGAGGCCGCTCCGGACGGTGCCGGGGCGGCCTCTCGCGTCGTGCTCGTGGGCGATACTGGGATCGAACCAGTGACCTCTTCCGTGTCAGGGAAGCGCGCTACCGCTGCGCCAATCGCCCGAGGGGTGGTGCTGTCTGCGAGGTGGAGATGGGATTCGAACCCACGTATACGGCTTTGCAGGCCGCTGCCTCGCCTCTCGGCCACTCCACCGCGACCTGCCCTCCGCGACCGCGAGGGCGGACGAGAGAGTGGGCCTCCGAGCGGATGACGGGACTCGAACCCGCGACCCTCACCTTGGCAAGGTGATGCTCTACCAACTGAGCCACATCCGCGCGGCCGGAGCTTCGAGGCCTTCGAGAATCGCTTCCCGTGTGCCCCCGGCGTTCCGGCGCGTCCCAGACATTAGTCCACGTTCGCGTCCTACGTCCAACCGGCCCCGGCGGGCGTGCCGCGCACGGCGCGTCGGGCGGTCTCGGGGCGCTGCGCCCGCGGTCGGTAGCGTGGTCCCGTGCCTGGACCTGGGAGAACGTCGCCGCGGCGGGGGATCGCGCACCTCGCCGGTCGCGCCGCCGCGGGCGTCGTCGAGGTCGTCGACCTGCGTCGCGCGCCGGAGCGGCTCGCCGAGCCCGGGCCGTGGTTCGTCGTCGTGGACTTCGACGCGGCTGCGCGCGGGGGGCGGGCGCGCGCGTGGCGGTTCGCCGAGCGTCTCCACCCGGGCGACCTCGCCGCCGCGGGCCCGGCGTCGGGACGCGCGTGGCGCGGGCCGTCCGCCGACGCGTGGACGAGCTCGATGGACCGGGCGCGGTACGAGGCCGCCGTCGCGCACGTGCGCGCGCAGGTCCGCGAGGGCGAGGTCTACCAGGCCAACGTGTGCCGCGTCCTGTCCGCGCCGCTCGCCGACCCGGGGGGCGAGCCGGACGCGCTCGCCCTCGCCCGGCGTCTGGCGCGCGGCAACCCCGCCCCGTACGGCGGCGCGCTGCACGTCCCGCGGGCCTCGGGCGTCGACCCGGTGTGGGTCGTCAGCGCGTCGCCCGAGCTGTACCTGCGCGTCTCCGGCGGGACCGTGACGTCGGGCCCGATCAAGGGCACCGCCGCGACGCCGGACGGCCTGACCGCCAAGGACCGCGCCGAGAACGTCATGATCACCGACCTCGTGCGCAACGATCTCCAGCGCGTGTGCGAGCCCGGCACGGTCGAGGTGACCGACCTCCTCGCGGTCGAGCACCACCCCGGGCTCGTGCACCTCGTGAGCACGGTCGCGGGCCGCGTACGCCCCGACCTGCACGACCCTGCGGCGCTGTGGCCCGCCCTGCTCGACGCGACGTTCCCGCCCGCGTCCGTCTCGGGCGCCCCGAAGTCCTCCGCGCTGCGGATCATCGACGCGCTCGAGCCCGAGCCGCGCGGCCCCTACTGCGGCGCGGTCGGCTGGGTCGACGGCGACGAGGCGGTGCTCGCCGTCGGGATCCGGACGTTCTGGTGGTCGGACGGCGTGCTGCGGTTCGGCACCGGGGCCGGCATCACGTGGGGGAGCGACCCCGCGCGCGAGTGGGAGGAGACCGAGCTCAAGGCCCGGCGCCTCGTCGGTCTCGCCTCGGGCACACTGGAGCCATGAGCACCCCCGGGGCGCCGACGCCTCCCTCCGAGAACCTCGTGATCTGGGCCGACGGCCGGCTCGTGCGGCCCGACGAGGACGCGCTGAGCGCCGTCGACCACGGCCTGACGGTGGGCGACGGCGTCTTCGAGACGTGCGCGGTGTTCGACGGCCGGGCGTTCGCCCTCACCCGCCACCTGCGCCGTCTCGCGCGGTCGGCTGCGGGACTCGGGCTCGACGCCCCCGACGAGCGGCGCGTCCTCGAGGGCGTCACGGCCGTGCTCGCCGAGGCCGGCGCGCGCACCCGGGCGGGCGCGGGCGAGGTCGGGCGGCTGCGCATCACCGTGACCGCCGGCGTCGGCCCGCTCGGGTCGGGACGCGCGCCGGGCGCGCAGACGGTCGTCGTCGCGGCCGGCCCCGCGACCATCAGCCCCGCCGGGCGCGCCGTCCGCTCGCCCTGGACGCGCAACGAGCGCTCCGCCGTCGCGGGGCTCAAGACGACGTCGTACGCGGAGAACGTCGTCGCGCTCGCCGACGCCGTCGCGAAGGGCGGCGACGAGGCACTGCTCGCCAACACCGCGGGCGACCTGTGCGAGGGCACGGGCGCCAACGTGTTCGTCGAGCGCGGCGGCGAGCTCGTCACGCCCCTGCTGTCGTCGGGGTGCCTCGCGGGCATCACGCGCGAGCTCCTGCTGGAGTGGGCCGCGGAGGACGGCCTGCCCGTGCGCGAGGCGCGCCCCGGCGAGCTGCCGTTCGCCGTGCTCGACGAGGTGAGCGCCGGGGGCGCGGCCCTGCTCCTCACGGGCTCGGTGCGCAACGTGCAGCCCGTGACGTGGCTCGACGGCGTCGACGTGGCGGCCGGAGAGGTGTCGCTCGCCGCGCGCGACCTGTTCGAGCGGCGCCGGCGCGAGCGTCTCGACCCCTGAGCGCGAGCCGGTTTTTCGATCCGGTCCGTTTCAGGCTAGTATCGACCTCGCACTCGGGCGATTGGCGCAGTGGTAGCGCGCTTCGTTCACACCGAAGAGGTCACTGGTTCGAACCCAGTATCGCCCACCGAGCCGAAGGCCCTCCGACCAGCATCGCGCAGGTCGGGGGGCCTTTCGCGTTCTTCGCCCCACGGCACCGGTCGCTGCCGCCGCGACGTTCTCAACCCCTGCGGGGGCGCGGTCCGGAGCACGGGCGCTGCGAGCGACCGGGATCGCTCCTAGGGTCGCGAGCATGTCGAGCAGGGGGCCGTACATCCTCGCGTCCGTGTCACGCACGGTGCGCACCGTCGAGCTGGTGGCCGCGTCGGGCGCGATGCGCCTGGCGGAGCTGGCGGCGAGCCTGGGCGTGAGTCGTCCGGGCGCGTTCCGGATCGCGCAGACGCTCGTCGCGCACCGGTGGCTCGTGCAGGGCGACGACCGCCGCTACCGCATCGGTCCGGCCGCGCGAGCCCTGACGGGGCTGGCGGCGGACGTCGACGGTGACGGCGAGCGCGCGTGAGCCCATCCCGCCCCCGCTGTCTCGCCATGCGAGCGGTCCCACGGCCCCCGGCGCGTGAATCTAGCGGGCAAACCGGGCGCGGGAGCCGGGCAATACTCCGCGTCACGGACATCACGGGCGCTTCTGAACGGACGTCCAGCCTGCGGGACGCACGAGCCGCGTGCACGCTGCACCCATGTCCGAGGTGACGGTCGACCGACGGTCGGTCGCCCTCGGTGCAGCGACCGCGGACCTCCCCGCACGACGCGCCCGTCTCCGTGGCACGACGGGCTCGGGGGCCGCTCTCGGGGTGCGGCGGCCCTGTCGTCCGGGAAGCGGTCGTGGTGGTCGCCGTCGCGGAGCCCGACCGGCCGTGACGGCAGCCGGTCCTCCTCCCCGTGCAGGGGGCAGGGAGGAGGACCGGTCACCGCCGCAGCGCGGCGACGAGCCGGTCGGTCTGTGTCTCGATCGTGCCGAGCACGCGCTCGTACACCTCGTCGGAGCGACCGTACGGGTCCTCGACGTCCGGGGCGTGGCGCGCGGGGTCGAGACCCGCCCGCGCCCGCGGGGCCGCCGCGACGACGGCGGCGAGGCGGGCGGCGTCGGTCGTGGCACGGTCCCCGGTCCCGACGGCCTCGGCGATCGCCGGGAGCTCGGTGAACAGGAACGAGCGGCGCAGCGCGGCCGGCGCGAGGTCGAGCACGTCGGCCCGGTGGCGGCGCGTCATGGTCAGCACGAGGTCCGCCGCACGCACGAGGTCGGGCGTCAGGTCGCGCGCGGCGAACGCCGCCGGGTCGAGTCCGCGGCGCGCGACGAGGCGCGCCATCGGCGGGGCGACGGGCGCGCCCACGACCGCCCGCGTCCCGGCGCTCGTCACGACGACCGAGTCGTCGAGCGCGGCGCCGAGCACGAGCTGCGCCGCGGGCGAGCGGCAGATGTTCCCGGTGCAGACGACGAGGACGGACAGCACGCTCTGAGCCTCCCTGCGGGCGTGGGTCTGGGTAATGTAGCGCGAGCGACGGCAGCGCGCCGGGGCCGTCGCGCAGGGGGCGAGTCGCGGGGGGCGGCATGGTGCACGAGGAGTGGGGTCCGGGCTGGTCGGGCGCAGCGACGACGGTCGCGCCGGCCGGTCGACGCGAGCCGGAGCGGGAGACGCCGAGGCGTCCGCGGAGGAGACGGCCACGACTGCGCCGACGGGTGGGCCTCGCGGTCGCGCTGGCGCTCGTCGTCGTGGTCGCCTGGCTCGCGTGGCTCCTCGTGGACGCGCTGCGCGCCCGCGCCGCGCTCGAGGACGTGGCCGCGCGGCTCCCCGTGCTCCAGGAACAGGTGCGGTCCGGCCAGGACGCGACGGCCACGGTCGAGGACGTCCGCGGCTCCGCGGCGCTCGCGGCGGCGGCGACGCACGGCCCGCACTGGACGCTCGCCCGCGCCCTCCCGCTCGTCGGCGACGACGCCCGCGCGCTCGGCGAGGTGACCGGCGCGGTCGACCGGGTCGCGCAGGACGCGCTGCCCCGCCTCGCCGCCGCGGTGGAGGTCGCCTCGCCCGCCGCCCTCGCGCCGTCGGGCGGCTCCCTCGACCTCGCGCCCCTCGCCGACGCGCGCGACGACGTCGTCGCGGCCGACCGCGCCGTCACCGCGTCGCTCGAGAGCGTCGCGGGCATCGACACCGCCTCGCTCGTGGGGCCGCTGGCCGCCGCGGTGGACGACCTGCGCGACGAGCTCGCCCAGGTCGCGTCCCAGACGGCGACGGCCGCGCGCGCCGTCGACCTCGTCCCCGCGATGCTCGGTGCCGACGGCGCGCGCGACTACCTCGTGCTCGTGCAGAACAACGCCGAGCCCCGCGCGACGGGCGGGATCGCCGGGTCGGTGCTGCACCTGCGCGCCGACGCCGGGGACGTCGCGCTCGTCGAGGTCCGCCCCGGGAGCGCGCTCGGCCCGCTCCCCGAGAGCATCGTCGACCTCAGCGGCGCGGAGGCCGCGCTGTTCGGCGACGACCTCGGCCGGTACATGCTCAACGTCACGTCGACGCCCGACTTCCCGCGCGCGGCGCGCGTCGCGCGCGAGGCGTGGCTGCGGCAGACGGGCGAGGACGTCGACGGCGTCGTCGCCGTGGACCCCGTCGCGCTCGCCGGAGTGCTGGGTGCCGTGGGCCCCGTGGAGGTCGCCACCCCGGACGGCGAGGCGCTGCGGCTCACGGAGGACGACGCGGCCGCGTACCTGCTCAACGGCGTGTACCGCGACCACGAGGACCCGTCGGAGCAGGACGCGGTGCTCGCGCTCGTCGCGCGCGAGGTCGTCGCGGCGCTGACGAGCGGCACCGGCGACCCGGCGCGACTCGTCGACGCGCTCGCCGGCTCGGCGCGCGAGGGCCGGCTGCTCGTGTGGTCGGCGCGCGCGACCGAGCAGGACCTCCTGACGGGCACCGTCCTGTCGGGCGAGCTCGTGGGGCGCGGCGTCGACCCGGCGGGCGGCCCCGCGTCGCCCGTCGTGGGCGTCTACCTCAACGCGACGACCGCGTCCAAGACCGGCTACTACCTCGACTCCGCGGTCGCGCTCGACGACGTCACGTGCCGCCCCGACGGCTCGCAGTCCTTCACGCTGCGCGTCACGCTCACGTCGACGCTCACCGCGGACGAGGCGGCGCGCCTGCCCGAGTACGTCCTGGGGGCGGGCGGGGACGGGACGATCCGCACCAACCTGCTCGTGTACGCCCCGGCGGGCGGCGGGATCCGGGGGGCCTCCGGGGCGGACGACGGCCCGGGACTGTTCTCGCACGTGCACGACGGGCTCGTGGTCGGCGCCCGCTCCGTCGCGCTCGCCCCGGGGGAGTCCGTGACGTACGACTACGACCTCGTGAGCGGCCGCAACCAGCCAGGGGAAGTTTCCGTGAGGAAAACTCCTGGTTCCAGGTCCGAGACCACCACCCTCTCGGCTACCGGGTGCGGCGGGAGTGTGTTCTCCTGAGGGAGCACGGCGGGGGCACGTGCGTGAACGGGCGTCGACGACGCCCGTCGGCCGAGGTCCCCGCGTCACCGACGAAGGCAGGGGGCCTTTGACATGAAGCTTCGACGCGCAGCGACCACGCTGCTCCTGGCCGGGGCGATCGCCGCGGCACCGGCCGTCGCGACCGCCTACGAGGCGGACGAGTACGAGGTCGGCGTCTCCACGACGACGCCCTCGGTCGGCCAGACGTTCACCGTCACGGTGGGCGGGCCGGCGGGCAACCCGACGATCACGCTCACCATCACGTCGCCCGACGTCCCGGACGGCGCCATCTCCATCGCCGGCACCAAGGCGCTCACCAAGAACACCGCGAACGGCTTCGCGTCGTTCGCGGTGACGCTGTCGGAGCCCGGCACCTACTCCCTCGTCGCGACCGACGCCGACGGCACCGTCCTGTCGAGCCAGCAGGTCGTCGCGGTGCCCGCGTCCGACGGCGCCGGCAGCGGCTCGGGCTCCGGCTCGGCGCAGGGCGGCAGCGACGACGTCTCGTCGGGCGGCCTGGCCGAGACCGGGTCCGACGACGTCCTCCTGCTCGGCGGCGCGGCGCTGCTCGTCGCGGGCGGCACGACGGCGGTCCTCGTCGCGCGCAACCGCCGGCGCTCCGCCGGGACGAAGGCCTGAGGGGACGAGCCCTCGCCCCCGGGCGAGGGCTCTGACCGAACCTCCCGGTCGCCTCGGCGACCGGCCGTCGCCGTGACGACGACGTCCCGGACCGCGACGGAGACACTCAGCAGGGCCGCCGGTCGGGCGGCGGTGCGAGCGCGCCCTCGGGCGGCCGTGCCGTCGTGCGGCCCGTGCGACCACGGACGTCGCAGGGGGCACCATGACGTTGGAGAAGGATCACGAGGTCGACGCCGTCGACCTCGACGGCTCGGGACGGCGGCTCGACGCGCCGTCCTTCGACACCGGGCAGCTCGTCCGGATCTCCCTGGGCGCGTACCGGCGCCCGGGCTGGAAGGCGCGGCTCGCGCGCCGCGTCGCGGTGGTCGACGCGCTCGCGGTCGCGACGGCGGTCGCGACCGCGTACCTCGTGCGGTTCGACGGGATCGGCGGCACCACGCTGGACCTCCAGTACGCCGCGATCTCCGCGGCGCTCCTGGTCGTCTGGTGGTGCGCGCTGCGCGCGGCGTTCTCCCGGGACGGCCGGAGCCTCGGCTCGGGAGCGCCCGAGTACGCGCGCGTCGTCAACGCGACGGTCGCCGTGTTCGGGGTCGTGGCCATCGCGGCCTACCTCCTGCGGTACGACCTCGCGCGCGGCTACGTCGCGATCGCGCTCCCCGTCGGCCTCGTGCTGCTCGTGCTCGGGCGGTGGGCCGTGCGGCGGCAGCTCGTGCGGATGCGTCGCCGGGGCCGGTGCCGGTCGCGGACGGTCGTCGTCGGGGGCCGCGACGGCGTCGCGCACCTCGTCGGGAGCCTCCGCGAGGCGCGGGACAGCGGGTACGAGGTCGTGGGCGCGTGCGTCCCCGGCGGGCCGCTCGAGCCGCACGAGACGGTGGCGGGCGTGCCCGTCGTCGGGGAGGTGGGCGACACGGCGCGCCTCGTCGAGCCGCTGCACGCGGACACGGTGATGGTCACCGGGTCCGACCTCGTCACCCCCCGGACCGTCAAGCGCCTGGCGTGGGACCTCGAGCCGTGGGGCGCGGACCTCGTCCTCGCGCCGGCGCTCACCGACGTCGCGGGCCCGCGCATCCGGACCCGGCCCGTCGCGGGGCTGCCGCTCCTGCACGTCGAGGCGCCCGGCTACTCGGGTCCGCAGCACGTGCTCAAGCGGGCGTTCGACGTCGTCGGCGCCCTCGGCCTCCTCGTGCTCTTCGCCGTCCCGCTCGTCGTGACGGCGCTCGCGGTCAAGCTCACGAGCCGCGGCCCGGTGCTGTTCACGCAGGAGCGTGTCGGGCTGCGCGGCGAGCCGTTCACGGTCCTGAAGTTCCGCTCGATGGTCGTGGACGCCGAGTCCCGGCTGGAGGACGTGCTCGGCGCGGGCAACGTCGGGGTCTTCTACAAGCCCAAGCAGGACCCGCGCGTCACCCGGGTCGGGGCGTTCCTGCGCCGCTACTCGATCGACGAGCTGCCGCAGCTGTTCAACGTGCTCGGCGGGTCCATGAGCCTCGTCGGCCCGCGGCCGCAGGTCGCGCTCGAGGTCGACCAGTACGACGACGAGATCGGGCGTCGTCTGCTGGTCAAGCCCGGTCTGACCGGGCTGTGGCAGGTCTCCGGCCGCAACAACCTCACGCTCGAGGAGAGCGTGCGGCTCGACCTCTACTACGTGGAGAACTGGACCGTGACGGGGGACCTCCTCATCCTCCTGCGGACGCTGCGCGCGGTGGTGGGTCGTGACGGTGCCTACTGAGCGCGAGGCAGCGTGATCGGGGCGTTCGCGTGGCTGACGACCGGCAGGCTCGCGGCCGCGGCGCTCCAGGCGGTGACGTTCGGGGCGCTCGCCGTGCTCGTCGGGCCGGCCGAGCTCGGCGTCGTGGGCTCGGCCGTCGCGGTGCTCACCGTCCTCCAGGCGGTGTTCGACCTGGGCCTGTCGGCGTACGTCGTGCGGACGCGCGCCCAGGCGCCGGACGACGGGCGCGTCCGGGCGGCCGTCGTGCTCAACCGGCTCACGACGGCGCCGCTGCTCGTCACGGCGCTGCTCGCCGCGTGGCTCGTGACGACGGCCCTCGGCGGCGGCCTCGGCGCGGCGGTCCTGCCGCTCGCGGTCTGGGCCGCGGCCGAGCGGAACGCCGAGACGGTGGCGGGCGTCGCGATCGCGGACGGCCGTGCGTCCCTCGCGACGGCGAACCTCGTCGTGCGCCGCGCGGTCGCCGCGGCGGGGTTCGCCGCGCTGTGCGCCGCCGGGACGGACCCGGTGCTCGCGTACGGCGTCGCGATGGCCGCGGGCGCGCTCCTGTCCGTGGCGTGGCTCAACGCGGCGAACCGCACCCGGCTCCCGGGGGGCGGGCGCGCGCCGCTCGGGCACGTGCTGCGCGAGGCCCGGCCGTTCTGGGTCAACACCGTCGCGGTGCAGGCGCGCACGCTCGACGTCCCCGTCGTCGCGGCGACCGGGGGAGCCGTGGTCGGCGGGCTCTACTCGCTCGCGAGCCGGGCGACGGTCCCGCTGCGGCTCGTCCCCACGTCGCTCGCGCTCGCGCTGCTGCCGCACGCGACGCGCGCCGTGGGCGTGTCCGCGCGCCGGCGCGTCCTGACGCACCTCGCGTGGCTCGTGGCCGGCGTCGCCGTGGTGTACCTGGCGCTCGCGGCGTGGGTGCCCGCGCTCGTGGACGCGGTCCCGGTGCTCGACGAGTACCGCCCGGCCGTCGTCCCGGTGCAGATCCTGCTCCTCGCGCTGCCCTTCGGCGCCGTCGCCTCGGTCTGCACCGCGCTCCTGCAGGGCTACGGCGACGCCGCGTTCGTGTCGCGCGCGGCGGTCGCGATGTCCGCCGTGTGCCTCGTCGGTGCCGGGGTCGGCGCGGTCCTCGCGGGTGCGGAGGGCGCCGCGGTCGCGTTCGGCGGCGCGCTCGTGCTGCAGGCGGCGCTCCTCGCGACCCGGCTCGTGCGGCACCACCGGGCCGAGGACGAGCGGCCGACGCAGGCCGGGGCACCGGCCCGCGAGGAGGTGCGCCCGTGAGAGTCGTCGGCTTCTGCTCGGTCCTCGCCCAGGAGGACAACCTCGGCGACGTCGTCATCCGTCGCGAGATGCTGCGCGTCCTGCGCGAGACGTGCGACGAGGTCGTCGTGTACGCGGGCCGTTCCGGGGCGTCGTACCGCGCGTCGTACGACCTCGACGGCACGACGGTCCTCACACACCCGGGGCGGTTCCGGGCCCGGCTCGTGCGCGCGGCGCTGGGACGCGAGCGCCCGCTGCTCGTCTTCGCGCCGGGGCCCGCGCGGCTCGGCGGCGACCGCCGGTCGCTGCTCAAGGGCGTCGCGAACCTCGCCAACGTGGTCCTCGTGCGTCTCGGCCGCGGCGAGGCGATGACGCTCGGCCGCGCGGTGCGCGCCGGGGGCCGGGCGGGGCGCGCGGTCGAGGCGCTGAGCGTGCGGCTCCAGTCGCTGTACGTCGCGCGGGACGACGTGACGCGCGGCGTGCTCGGGCCGCGCGTGCGGGTCGCGCCCGACCTCGCGCTCGCCCGGGACGACGGCCCCGCGACCGGCGCGGCGGACGCGATGGTGCTGTCGTTCCGCGGGGACCGAGAGGTGGACCCGGCGCTCGTGCGCCGCGCGCTCGAGGCGGCCCGCCGCACCGGCACGCGGCCCGTGCTCGTCACCCAGGTGCGTCGCGACGGCGCGCAGCACGCGCGCCTCGCGGCGGAGCACGGGATCGAGCACGTGGCGTGGGAGGGGGAGCACCGCGCCCAGCTCGAGCGGGTGACCGCGACGATGCGCACGGCGCGCGTCGTCGTGAGCGACCGGCTCCACGCGCTGCTGCTCGGGGCGCGCAACGGCGCGGTGGTCGTGCCGGTCGCGACGCCCGGGAGCGACAAGCTGCCGACGACGCTCGCCGTGCTGCCCTCGAGCGCCGCGCCGGACGACCTGCGCGCGCACCTCGCGACCCTGGGCGAGCCGGTCGTCGTGGACCGCGCGGCGGCCCGGGCCGCGGTCGACGACGTGCGCGCGCTCGTCGCGGCGCGCGCCGCGGGCCTGCGGGGCGCGCCCGACGCTCCGCCGGTCGGCGCGCGCCCGGCCGCGGTACGACCGGACCGAGTCCCCGACCCCCTCGAGGAGGGCGTATGACAGCCAGCGCAGGGTTCTACCTCGCCGTGATGCCGCGCTACCGGCGCGCGTGCGTCGAGATCGTGCGTCAGACCTGGCCCGGCGACCTCGCCGTGTGGGTGAGCGACGCGCACCTCGACCCGAGCGTCCGCACGGACCCGGACGTCGGGTGGTACCGGCGCGTGCGCATGGTGCGCGTGCGCCGCGCCGCCTTCCTCCAGGTCGGGCACTGGCGCGACGCGCTGCGCCGGGGCACGACCGTCGTCGACCTCAACCCCCGCAGCCTCACCGCGTGGCTGCTGCTCGTGCTGCGGCGCGCGTCCGGGCGGCGAGTGCTCGTGTGGGGCCACGTGCACCCGCGGGCCGGGCAGGGCGCGCGGACCGCGCCGGTGCGGCGTCTCATGCGCCGGCTCGCGCACGGGACGGTCTCCTACACGGTCGCGGACGCCGCGGACGCGCGCGCGGACCTGCCGGGCTCGCCCGTGTGGGTCGCGACCAACGCGCTGTACCGGCGCGACGACATCCGGGTCCCGGCGGGCGACGAGGTCGGCGAGCGCGACCACCTGGTGTTCGTGGGCCGCTTCGTGCGGGCCAAGAAGGTCGACCTCCTCGTCCGCGCGTTCGCCGTGGCCCGGCAGGCCCGCCCGGGCATGCGTCTCACGCTCGTCGGGGACGGCGAGCTGCGGCCCGAGCTCGAGCGCTTCGTGCGCGAGCAGGGGCTCCAGGACGCGGTGACGTTCGCGGGCTGGGTCGACGACGTCGACGCGCTCCGGGCCGTGCACGCGCGGGCCTTCGCTGCGGTGTCGCCCGGGTTCGCGGGGCTGTCGCTCACGCAGGCCGCGGGGTTCGGCGTGCCGACGCTCGTGTCGCGGGACGAGCCGCACTCGCCGGAGATCGAGCTCGCGGACCACGGCGCGGTGCGGTGGTTCCCCACGGACTCCGTGGAGGGGCTCGCGACGGCTGCGCTCGCGGCGTGGGACGACCGCGCGAGCGTCCCGGACCGCGCGCTGTCGGCGTGGGTCCGCGAGTCCTACTCGGCCGAGTCGATGGCGCGCGGCCTCGTGGACGCCCTCGGCGCCCGGGTCGAGCGCCCGCAGGAGGTGAGCGTCGCGTGACGAGCGGAACGACGCCGGTCTACGGCACACGGACGCAGCTCGCGCCCGTCCTCGTGCGGCCCGTGCGCGCGGTGATGCGGCGCCTCGCCGTGCGCCAGCACGTCACCTACGGCCGAGGCCTGCGCCTCGGGCGCTTCGCCGTCGTGAGCGCCCCGCACCGGCTCGTCATCGGCGACGACGTGTCGATCGGGCCGTGGTCGATCGTCGAGGTCGACGGCGAGATCGGCGACTTCGCGCTCATCGGACAGGCCGTGCAGGTCGTGGGGCGTGACGACCACGCGTTCGACGAGGTGGGCGTCCCCGTCGCGGAGTCCACGTGGTCGGGTGACCGGCCCGCCACGCCGCGCGACGCCGTGCGCATCGGGCGCGACGTCTGGGTCGGCGGCGGCTCGATCGTGCTCAGCGGCGTGACGATCGGCGAGGGCACGGTCGTGGGCGCGGGGTCGGTCGTCGCCGGCGACCTCCCGCCGTACTCGATCGCCGTCGGCTCGCCCGCGCGCGTGGTCCGTGCGCGCTTCGACGCCGCCGACGCGGCCCGGCACAGCAGGGCGCTCGACGAGCGCGCCCGGAGGAGGCGCGGATGAGCCACCAGGTCGAGCGGTCAGAACCGGCGGCGGTCGGTGAGGGCGCGGCCCTCCCAGACGCGGCCGTCGGGCACCTCGCCGCGCACGACGGAGGCCGGGGCGACGAGCGCGGACCGGCCGATGTCGGTCCCGCCGAGCACGACGCAGCGCGCCGTCACCCAGGACCCGTCGCGGATGCGCACGGGCGCGGTGACGAGCCCCATGTCGGTGCGGTGGCGGTGGCTGCCCGTGGTGACGAACGTGTCCTGCGAGACGACGACGTCGCGCCCGACCTCGACGAGGTCCTGGTTGTGGAACCAGACGCCCTCGCCGATCCACGACCCGTCGCCCACGCGCAGCTTCCAGGGGAACCGGACGCGCGTGCGGGGGCGGATGATCACGCCGTCGCCGATGCGGGCCCCGAACGCGCGCAGCGCGGCGACGCGCACGCGCGAGCTGATCTGCCAGGGGTTCGTCACGAGCAGCAGCTCGACGACGCCCCAGAGGTAGACGACGAGCGCGGGGCGGTCCCACGCCTGGCGTTCCCCGGGCGCGTCCCGCAGCGGGACGACGGGCACGTCGTGGTCGTTCCGGTCAGTGCTCAACTCAGCCCCCAGGGTCGAGACGATCGGTCTGCCGCCGACCCTACGGCCTGGGCGATGCGCGTGCTCGTGGTCGGCGCGAACTACGCGCCCGAGCCGTCGGGCAACGCTCCCTACACGGCCGCGCTCGCGCGGCGCCTCGCGGCCCGGGGCCACGACGTCGAGGTCGTCACGACGCACCCGCACTACCCCGAGTGGCGCGTGCGCGACGGCTACGGGGCGTGGTCGTCGCGCGAGACGCTCGACGGGGTGCGGGTCCGCCGCCTGCGGCACTACGTGCCCCGCGTGCCGACGCCGGGCCGCCGGCTCGCCGCCGAGACGTCGTTCGGCCTCCGCTCGGCCGCGGTGCGCTGGCCCGCGAGCGACGTCGTGCTGCTCGTCTCGCCGTCGCTGTTCGCCGCGGCCGCCGCCCTGGCGCGGGCACGGCTGGGCCGGCTCGCGGGCCGGCGGCGCCGGGTCGTGCTGTGGACGCAGGACCTGTACTCGCTCGGGGTCGAGGAGACCGGCACCGCGACGGGTACCGCGGCCCGCGCGGTCCGGGCGGTCGAGCGCGCCGTCGCGCGCGGGTCGGACGCCGTCGTCGCGATCCACGACCGCTTCGCCGCGCACCTCGTGCACGTCCTCGGCGTCCCCGCCGAGCGGGTCACGACCGTGCGCAACTGGACCCACCTCGCCGACCGCGCGCCGACGGACCGCGCAGCCGCGCGCCGTGCGCTCGGGTGGCGCGACGACGAGGTCGTCGTGCTGCACGCGGGCAACCAGGGGGCCAAGCAGGGGCTCGAGAACGTCGTCGAGGCGGGGCGGGTCGTGGACCGGCGCGGCGTGCCCGTGCGGTTCGTCCTGCTCGGCGACGGCAGCCGCCGGCGCGACCTGGAGGTCGCGGCCGCCGGGGTCCGGTCGGTCGAGTTCGTGGACCCGCTGCCCGACGACGCGTTCGTCGCGGCGCTCGCGGCCGCCGACGTGCTGCTCGTCAACGAGCTCGCGGGACTGTCGCAGATGTCGGTGCCGAGCAAGCTCACGTCGTACTTCGACGCCGGACGGCCGGTGCTCGCCGCCACGGCGGCCGGGTCGACGACGGCCGAGGAGCTCGCGGCGTCGGGCGCCGGGCTTCGCGTGGACCCGCAGGACCCGGAGGCGCTCGTCGACGGGGCGCTGCGGATCGCGTCCGACGCGGCGGCCGCGGACCGGCTCGGGGAGGCGGGGCGGCGGTACCGCCGCACGGTGCTGTCCGAGGACGCCGCGGTCGAGCGGTTCGAGAGCTGGCTCGCGCGGTGGGGCACGGTGCGCCCGCGCGCGGCGCCCCGCGCCGCCCGCGCCGAGGACGAGCAGGCGGCGCTCGCCTGACGGGCGCGACGAGGGAACGCACGACGCACGCACGCACGCACGCACGACGCACGAGGGGGACCCATGACCACGAAGAAGGCGCTGATCTCCGGCATCACCGGGCAGGACGGCTCGTACCTCGCGGAGCTGCTGCTCCTCAAGGGCTACGAGGTGCACGGGCTGATCCGCCGCGCGTCGACGTTCAACACGGCACGGATCGACCACCTGTACCAGGACCCGCACGAGCAGGACGCGCGGCTGTTCCTGCACTACGCGGACCTGTCCGACGGCGCGCGCCTCGTGACGCTCATCTCGCAGATCCGGCCCGACGAGGTGTACAACCTCGCGGCGCAGTCGCACGTGCGCGTGTCGTTCGACGAGCCGGAGCACACGGCCGACACGACCGGCACGGGCGCCATCCGCCTCCTGGAGGCGGTGCGCCTCGCGGGCGTGGACACGCGCTACTACCAGGCGTCGTCGTCGGAGCTGTACGGGGCCACGCCGCCGCCGCAGGACGAGACCACCCCGTTCCACCCGCGCTCGCCGTACGCGGCCGCCAAGCTCTACGCGTACTGGATCACGAAGAACTACCGCGAGGCCTACGGGATGTTCGCCGTCAACGGGATCCTGTTCAACCACGAGTCCCCGCGCCGTGGTGAGACGTTCGTGACGCGCAAGATCACCCGTGCCGTCGCGGCGATCCAGGCCGGCCGCCAGGAGCACCTGTACCTCGGCAACCTCGACGCGGTCCGCGACTGGGGGTACGCCGCCGAGTACGTCGAGGGCATGTGGCGCATGCTCCAGGCGGACGAGCCCGACGACTACGTGCTCGCCACGGGGACCGGGCTCACGGTGCGCGACTTCCTCGACGAGTCGTTCTCGCACGTGGGCCTGCGCTGGCAGGACCACGTGCGGTTCGACGAGCGCTACCTGCGCCCGAGCGAGGTGGACGCGCTCGTCGGGGACCCGAGCAAGGCGCACGCCGAGCTCGGCTGGAAGCCGACGGTCGACGGGCGCGCGCTCGCGCGGATCATGGTCGACGCCGACGTGGAGGCCCTCGGGCACGCCGGGTCGCCGTGGATCGACCGCGTCGCCCTCGCCACGTGGGAGGCCGCGTGACGACGCCCGACGAGCGCGACCTCGTCCGGCACGACCCGGCGCCCCTCGACCGCGACGCGGTGTTCTACGTCGCGGGCCACCGCGGCCTCGTCGGGTCGGCCGTGTGGCGCCGCCTCGAGCGCGCGGGCTTCTCCCGGCTCGTGGGGCGCACGTCGGCCGAGCTCGACCTCACGAACCGCGACGCGACGTTCGCGTTCTTCCGCGAGCACCGCCCGCGCTACGTGGTCCTCGCGGCGGCGAAGGTCGGCGGGATCATGGCGAACGCCGCGTACCCGGTCGACTTCCTCTCCGAGAACGTGCGGATCCAGGTCAACGTGCTCGACGCGGCGCGCGCCGTCGAGGTCGAGCGCCTGCTGTTCCTCGGGTCGTCGTGCATCTACCCGCGGCTCGCGCCGCAGCCGATCACCGAGGACGCGCTCCTCACCGGGCACCTCGAGCCGACGAACGACGCGTACGCGATCGCGAAGATCGCGGGCATCCTCCAGGTGCAGGCGGTGCGGCGCCAGGACGGGCTGCCCTGGATCTCGGCGATGCCGACCAACCTCTACGGCCCGGGCGACAACTTCTCGCCCACCGGCTCGCACGTGCTGCCCGCGCTCGTCCGGCGCTACGACGAGGCCGTGCGCACGGGCGCGCGCGAGGTGACGAACTGGGGCTCGGGCACGCCGCGCCGCGAGCTGCTGCACAGCGACGACATGGCCGACGCGTGCCTGCACCTCCTGGAGCACTACGACGGCCCGGTGCAGGTCAACGTCGGCACGGGCGAGGACGTGACGATCCGCGAGATCGCCGAGACGGTCGCCGACGTCGTCGGCTACGACGGCGCGACGACCTGGGACACCTCGATGCCGGACGGCACGCCGCAGAAGCGCCTCGACGTGTCGCGCCTGCGCGCGACCGGCTGGGAGGCGCGGACGGGACTGCGCGAGGGGATCGAGCGCACGGTCGCGTGGTACCGCGAGCACGCGCGGGAGGTGCGCCGGTGACCGCGAGGCGCGGTGCCGTGCGCGCGGACGCCCCGCGCCGCGCGCGCGTGCCCAGGGTCGCGACGTCCCGGGCCCTGTGCGAGATTGAGGCGGTCGCGGGTCGACGCTCAGGGGGAGCGGCCCGGTGAGGGGGACGACGATGGAGCTCGCGGACTACGTGCTGCTGCTGCGCAAGAGGTGGGTGAGCGTCGTCGTCGTGGCCGCGCTCGGGCTGGTGCTCGCGGGCGCGTACTCGCTCCTCGCGACGCCGTCGTACGCGGCGCGGTCCCAGGTGTACGTGTCCGTGCAGGGCTCGGACACGACGACGGACCTGCTCCAGGGCTCCAACTTCACCGTGCGCCAGGTCAAGTCGTACGTCGAGCTCGCGACGAGCCCGCGCGTGCTCGACCCCGTCGTCGAGGAGCTCGGCCTCACCGACGACGCCGCCTCGCTCGCGCAGCGCGTGCGCGCCGACTCGCCGCTCGACACGGCGCTCATCGACGTCACCGCGACCGACGAGTCGCCCCAGCTCGCCGCGGAGGTCGCCAACGCGACGGCCGCCTCGCTCGCGACCGTCGTGCGCGAGCTCGAGACGCCCGCGGGCGGCGGTGACTCGCCCGTCCAGATCAGCACCGTCCGCGCGGCGGCGGTGCCCGACGCGCCTGCGTCGCCCAACCTCCGGCTCAACCTCGTGCTCGGGCTGCTCGTCGGACTCGCGCTCGGGGTCGCGCTCGCCGTGCTGCGCGACCGCCTGGACACGCGCGTGCGCTCGACGGCCGACGTCGAGGCGATCACCGACGCGCCCGTGCTCGGCGTCATCGGGTACGAGGAGGACGCGCCGGAGCACCCGCTCATCGTCCAGGAGTCGCCCCGGGCGGTCCGCGCCGAGGCGTTCCGCCGGCTGCGCACGAACCTGCAGTTCCTCGAGCTCGGCACCGCCGCCCGCACCTACGTCATGACGTCCTCCCTGCCCGGCGAGGGCAAGACGACGACGAGCATCAACCTCGCGATCACGCTCGCCGACGCGGGCCGGCGCGTCGTCCTCGTCGACGCCGACCTGCGGCGCCCGTCCGTCGCCCGGTACCTCGGGATCGAGGGGTCCGTGGGACTCACGACGGTCCTCATCGGCAAGGTCGGCCTCGTGGACGCGCTGCAACCCTGGGGCAACGGCAACCTGGACGTCGTCACGGCCGGGCAGATCCCGCCGAACCCGAGCGAGCTGCTCGGCGCCGAGCCGATGACGCGCCTCCTGGAGCGCCTGCGCGCCGAGTACGACGTCGTCGTCGTCGACACGCCCCCGCTGCTGCCCGTCACCGACGCCGCGATCCTCGCGCGGGGCGTCGGCGGCGCGATCGTCGTGGCGGGTGCCGGCTCGGTGCACCGCCACCAGCTCGAGACGGCGCTCTCCGCGCTCGGCACGGTGGGCGTCCGCCCGCTGGGCATGGTCGTCAACCGCGTGCCCGTCAAGGGCCCGGGCGCGAACGCGTACGAGTACGGGTACTACGCGTACACCGCCGACGAGCCGTCGCAGGGCGGCGCCGCGGGCACGCGCGCGGACCGCCGCACGGCCCGCGCCGGCCGCCGGCACGCCCGCGCGACGGCGTCCCGCGGCGCGGCGACGGCGTCGGGCCCGTGGGCGCCGGTCGCGGCGGGGGACGAGAGCGAGCCCGGCGGTCCCGGTGCGGCGGGCACGGCACCCGTGCCCGCACCGCCGCACCCGGCGGGGGACGCGGCCACCGTGCCTGCACCGCCCGACGCGGCCGGGGCGCCGAGCGCCCGGGCGCGGACGGGAGCGCGCGGCGAGACCGTCGCCGTCCTGCCCCCGCCGCCGCCCGCCGCGCTCGAGGAGACCGCGTCCTTCGACGACGCGGTGCTGCCCCGCGAGCGGAGATGACCCGCGAGCGGAGATGACCCGCGCGCCCGGCCCGCGGGCCGGGGCGCGCGAACCGGTGAGGACGAGCAGGGGGACGAGCACATGAGGATCTCGGTGATCGGCTGCGGGTACCTGGGCGCCGTGCACGCGGCGTGCCTGGCGAGCCTGGGCCACGACGTCGTGGGCGTGGACGTCGACGCGCGCAAGGTCGAGGCGCTGCGCGCGGGGCGCGCGCCGTTCTACGAGCCCGGGCTCGACGACCTGCTCGCCGACGTCGGCGCGACCGGACGCCTGACCTTCACGACCGACGTCGCGCAGGCGGCTGACGCGGACGTGCACTTCCTGTGCGTCGGCACGCCCCAGCGCTCCGACTCCTACGCCGCCGACCTCACGTACGTCGACGCCGCGTTCCGGGCGCTCGTCCCGCACCTCGGCCCCGACGCGGTCGTGGCCGGCAAGTCGACCGTCCCGGTGGGCACCGCGGCGCGACTCGCGGACGAGCTCGCCGCGGAGCGCCCCACGGCGACGCTCGTCTGGAACCCCGAGTTCCTGCGCGAGGGCTTCGCCGTCCAGGACACGCTGCACCCCGACCGCCTCGTCTACGGCGTCCCCGACGACGCGCACGGCCCACGCGCCGTCGACGCGCTCGACGCCGTCTACGCGGAGGCGCTCGCGGACGGCACGCCACGGCTCGTCGTGGACCGCGCGACGGCCGAGCTCGTCAAGGTCGCCGCGAACTCGTTCCTCGCGACGAAGATCTCCTTCATCAACGCGATGGCGGAGCTGTGCGAGGTCGCGGGCGGCGACGTCACGCGCCTCGCCGACGCGATCGGGCTCGACGAGCGGATCGGGCGCCGGTTCCTCAACGCGGGCCTCGGGTTCGGCGGGGGCTGCCTGCCCAAGGACATCCGCGCGTTCATGGCGCGCGCCGAGGAGCTGCACGCCGACCCGGCCGTGAGCTTCCTGCGCGAGGTCGACTCGATCAACCTGCGCCGCCGCGAGCGCATGGTCGACCTCACGGTCGGCGTGCTCGACGGCCGACCGCTCGCCGGCGTGCGCGTCGCGGTCCTCGGCGCCGCGTTCAAGCCCGACAGCGACGACGTGCGCGACTCCCCGGCGCTCGACGTCGCCCAGCGCCTGCACCAGCGCAGCGCGCGCGTCGTCGTCACCGACCCGCGCGCGCTCGCGAACGCGCGGTCCAAGGCGCCGCACCTGGGGTACGCCGAGACCGTCGAGGAGGCGGTCGACGGGGTCGACGCGGTGCTCGTGCTCACCGAGTGGCGCGAGTACCGCGAGCTCGACCCGGGCAAGCTCTACGGCCTCGTCGCCGCGCCGCGCGTCGTCGACGGTCGCAACGCGCTCGACGCGCAGGCGTGGCGCGAGGCGGGCTGGACGTACCGCGCGCTCGGGCGCCAGTGACCGTGCGCCCGCGCCGCCGACCCGCCGCGGTCGCCGCGGGGGTCGTGGCGGCGCTCGCGCTGGTCGCGTGCACGCCGGACGGCGGCGGGCCGGACGGCGGCGGGCCGGACGACGGCGCGTCCGACCCTGGCGCGCGGTCCGCGCCCGCGACGGCGGGGGAGGCAGCGGAGGGCACGGGGCCGGCGGACGACACGGGGGCGGCTGATGCGGACCCGGCGGACTACGCCGCGCGGCTCGTCGCACGGACGCAGGAGGTCCGGGACGAGGCGGGGGTCCCACGGCTCGAGGAGAGCGCGTGCGCGCAGGACGCGGCCCGGGCCCGCGCGGCGGCGCTCGTCGGTGCCCCGCTCGAGCACGCGCCGCTCGACGACGTCGTCGCGACGTGCACGCCCCCGGGCGGCACGGCCGCGGAGAACCTCAGCCGCGCCGCCGCCGGCCCGGCGGACGTGGTCGACGCGTGGATGGGGTCCCACGGGCACCGGGCGAACCTGCTCGACCCCGAGCTCACGGCCGTCGGCGTCGCGTGCGCGCCCGACCCCGGCGAGGGCGACGGAGCGCTCGTGTGCGCCCAGGTCTTCCTCGGCTGACGCACGCCTCGCGGCGCCCGCCAACCGTTGAGATTTCAACTGCGAGGCATGTTGCGCCGCCCGTCGTCTGTCTGTAGGTTGAGGCCCGCCGGCCGAGGCTCGGCGCGGGGCCAAGCGCGCAGGGGGAGCTTGGCGTCGGGTCCCGGCGGCGACGATCACACCCCCGCGAGGACGCGGGTCGACTCCTCCAGGCTCGTCCGGTCGCGCAGCGCGCGCCCGAGCCGCCGCAGCGCGTCGTCGTCCGCGAGCAGCCCCGACCAGTCGTCCGGGTCGGCGCTCGGCGCGTCCCCCCGGGCCCGCCGTGTCGCGGCCACGTGCAGCTGGTAGGCGAGGATCACCTCGCGCGGGCTCCCCGGGACGGCGATGCGCACGTGGTCCACGTCGTCGCGCCGCGAGTGCAGCGCGAGCGCCGCCAGCCCGTCGAAGATCTCGATGGTGCGGTGGTACTCGTCGACGGCGGCGCTCGACCCGAGCGACCCGCCCTCGCCGACGGCGGCCACGAGGAACGCGTGCAGGTGGTGCAGGTCGCGGCGCCGCTCCCGGGCGAACGCCGCGGACGAGGCGAGCTGGCCGACGATCCCGACCGTCAGCAGGACGCTCGCCGCGAGCACGAGGTAGCGCGTGCGCACGCCGAGCACGAGGTAGGGCTCGGTGCTCCCCGGCTCGTGCAGGAGCATCGCGACGAAGCTCACGACCGCCCACGCCACCGCGACGACCGCGCCCGCGGCCGCGAGGTCCATGCCCCAGCGCAGCCGCAGCGGACGGCGCGACCGCGTGCGGACGCACGACACCGCGAACGTCGCCGTCGCCGTGACGAAGGTCCCGTAGTACAGCGCCCAGTACCCCCACATGAGCGGGCGGTCGCGGACCTGGGCGTCGAGGTCGTGCGTCGTCCAGGGCCCGCTCGCCACCGCGACGGCGACCATCGCGGCGCCCACCGCGGCGGCCGCGAGCGCGACGTGCCGCGTGCGCGGCGCGCGCCCCGTCGTCGCGCTGTACGCCCACACGCCGACGAACAGGCAGCCGGTGACGAGCGCGACGTGCTTGGCGACCTCGTGCGTGCCCGCGGGCGCGTGCGCCTTGAGCAGCTCGGCGACCACGGGCACCCGCAGCGCGGAGGCGAGCGCGACGAAGCCCAGGCCGACGGGCAGCGACGCGTCGGCGCTCGTGCGCGCGCGCAGGCCCGTCCAGGCCGCTGCGGCGGCGAACAGCACGACCGCGAGCACCCCGGCGGCGTGGCTCACCGGTAGAGCTCCAGGGACGTCAGCCGCGAGGCCGAGCTGCCGTGCGACGCGATGGAGATCATCAGCTCGCTCGCGAGGCGCTCGACGCGCCGCTCCGCCGGGTCGTCGTACCCGTCGCGGCACGCGCCGGCGGGCGGCGGGCCCGACGCGGCGGCGTCCAGGACGTGCACGAGCTCGTGCGCGACGACGTGGTCGCGGTGCTGCCCGCGCAGCGTCTGGCGCGCGTCGACGAGGACGAGGTCACGGTCCGGGAACGCCAGCCACAGTCCGGTCACCCCGGGGCCGAGGTCGCCCTCGACGACCTCCAGGGGCCGGCCGCGGACCGCGGAGACCAGGCGGCACGCCTCCTCGATGCTGCGGGCGCGGTCGAGCCCCGCGCCGCGCAGGAGGTCATCCACGGTCGTCGTCCTCGACGGGGGGTAGGTGCTCGAGGCGCCGCACGCGGTCCACGATCTCGATGATCGCGCGTACGTTCTCGGGCGACAGGCCCTGCGCGCGCAGGGCGAACTGCTCGACGCCCTCGTCCGCGAGCGCCGCCCGCAGCCGCGCGTCCGGCGCCTCGTCAGGGTCGACGAGGCTCCCGGTGCTCACGCGGAAGAACGCCGCGATGCCCTCGACGACGCGCAGGCTCGGCGACGAGCGGTGCCCGCCGCGCAGCGCGCTGAGGTACGCCTCGTTGATGGAGTAGCCCTGCTCGGTCATCCACTGGGCGGCCTCGCGGTTGGTCACGGGGCGGCCGCCGCGCCCGCGCGCGAAGAGCTCGTTGAGCCGTCGGCGGAAGACCCGCGCGGTCCGCTCGCCGGGTGCCACGTCCTCGTCCATGGCGACGATTGTGACAGGCCGCGGACCGGGCGGGGCGCCCGGTCCGGGCCGGTGCTCGCGTCGCGACGCACGCGAGCACGTGGCCGACGATCGGATCGACCACGTGGCGGAGAGGATCCGGTCCGTCGCGCCGGACTCGGTCGACCCGCACGTCGACGCCCTCGCCGAGAAGGCCGAGGAGGCCGACGACCGACCTCCGGGTCGGTACGATCGAGGGGCGCCGTCCACGACGGCGCCCTTCGTGCTGTCGGGCAGCGCCCGCCGGCCGCAGGACCGAACCGGGCGCCGCGCGCGCCTCCCGCCAGCAGAACGGAGCACGGACGTGTCTGACGTCGTCTCGACACCCCTCACCATCACCCTCGACGCCGAGGAGACCACGGTGACGGCGGGCACGACGGGCACGGAGCTGTTCGCGTCGCGTCGCGACGTCGTCGTGATCCGCGTGAACGGCGTGCTCAAGGACCTCGACACCCCGGTCGCGGACGGCGACGTCGTCGAGGGCGTGACGATCGACTCGCCGGACGGCCTCGCGGTGCTGCGCCACTCGGCCGCGCACGTGCTGGCCCAGGCCGTGCAGCAGGTCAACCCCGACGCGAAGCTGGGCATCGGCCCGCCGATCACGGACGGGTTCTACTACGACTTCGACGTGGACACGCCGTTCACGCCCGAGGACCTCAAGGCGCTCGACAAGGCGATGTCGCGCATCGTCAAGGAGGGGCAGACCTTCCGCCGCCGCGTCGTGACCGAGGACGAGGCGCGCGCCGAGCTCGCGCACGAGCCGTACAAGCTCGAGCTCATCGGTCTCAAGGGCGGGGCGGCGGACGACACCGAGGGCGCGAGCGTCGAGGTCGGCGGCGGCGAGCTGACGATCTACGACAACGTGCGCGGCGCCGGTCGCGAGAGCGAGACCGTGGTGTGGAAGGACCTGTGCCGCGGCCCGCACCTGCCGAGCACGCGCCTGATCGGCAACGGGTTCCAGCTCATGCGCTCGGCCGCGGCGTACTGGCGCGGGAGCGAGAAGAACCCGCAGCTGCAGCGCATCTACGGCACGGCGTGGCCGACGAAGGACGAGCTCAAGGCGTACCTCGACCGCCTCGCCGAGGCCGAGCGCCGCGACCACCGGCGCCTGGGCAACGAGCTCGACCTGTTCTCCTTCCCGGAGGAGATCGGCTCGGGCCTGCCCGTGTTCCACCCGAACGGCGCGACGATCCGCATGGAGATGGAGGAGTACTCCCGCAAGCGGCACGTGGAGGCGGGCTACTCGTTCGTCAGCACGCCGCACATCACCAAGGCGAACCTGTTCCACACGTCGCGCCACCTCGACTGGTACGCGGACGGGATGTACCCGCCCATGCACCTCGACGAGGAGCTCGACGACGAGGGCAACGTCAAGCGCGCCGGCCAGGACTACTACCTCAAGCCGATGAACTGCCCGATGCACAACCTCGTGTACCGCTCGCGCGGGCGCTCCTACCGCGAGCTGCCGCTGCGGCTGTTCGAGTTCGGGACGGTGTACCGGTACGAGAAGTCGGGCGTCGTGCACGGCCTCACCCGTGCGCGCGGCTTCACGCAGGACGACGCGCACATCTACACCACGCGCGAGCAGATGCGCGACGAGCTGAGCTCGCTGCTGTCGTTCGTGCTCGACCTGCTGCGCGACTACGGGCTCGACGACTTCTACCTGGAGCTGTCGACGCGCGACCCCGAGAAGTCGGTCGGCGACGACGCGACGTGGGAGGAGGCGACCGAGGTCCTGCGCCAGGTCGCCACGGAGTCGGGCCTCGAGCTCGTCGCCGACCCGGGCGGCGCGGCGTTCTACGGCCCGAAGATCTCGGTCCAGGCGAAGGACGCGATCGGGCGCACGTGGCAGCTCTCGACGATCCAGCTCGACTTCTTCGAGCCGGAGCTGTTCGAGCTCGAGTACACCGCGTCGGACGGCTCGCGCCAGCGCCCGGTCATGATCCACCGCGCGCTGTTCGGCTCGATCGAGCGGTTCTTCGGCATCCTCGTCGAGCACTACGCGGGCGCGTTCCCGGCGTGGCTCGCGCCCGTGCAGGTCGTCGCGGTCCCGGTCGCGGAGCCGTTCAACGACTACGTCGCGGACGTCGTGGCGCAGCTCAAGGCGCAGGGGATCCGCGCGGAGGTCGACTACTCCGACGACCGGTTCGGCAAGAAGATCCGCAACGCGAGCACGCGCAAGGTGCCGTTCGTCCTCATCGCGGGCGGTGAGGACGCCGAGGCCGGCGCCGTGTCCTTCCGCTACCGCGACGGCCGCCAGGACAACGGCGTGCCCGTCGCCGAGGCGGTCGAGCGGATCGTCGCCGCCGTCCGCGACCGCGTCCAGGTCTGACCGCGTGAGCGACGAGCGCGCGGGGGTGCCCGGCGCGGCCGACGAGGCCGTGCCGGGCGCCGGCGACCCCGACACGACGGTCGAGTCCCCGGACGACCACCCCGGGTTCGACGACGGCCTCGACCGGCTCTGGACGCCGCACCGCATGGTGTACATCGGCGGGCAGGACAAGCCCGCGGACGACTCGCGCGGGCAGTGCCCGTTCTGCCGCATCCCGGACCGCTCCGACGAGGACGGGCTGGTCGTCGCGCGCGGCGGGACGGCGTACGTCGTGCTCAACCTCTACCCGTACAACCCGGGCCACCTCATGGTCGTGCCGTACCGGCACGTGTCCGACTACACGGACCTCACCGAGGCGGAGACGGTCGAGGTCGCGCACCTCACGCAGACCGCGATGCGCGTCGTGCGCGCGGTCTCGGGGCCCGACGGGTTCAACCTCGGGATGAACCAGGGCGCCGTCGCGGGCGCGGGCATCGCGGCGCACCTGCACCAGCACGTGGTGCCGCGGTGGGCGGGCGACGCGAACTTCCTGCCGATCGTCGCGCAGACCAAGGCCGTGCCCGAGCTGCTCGGCGACACGCGCGCGCGGCTCGCCGCCGCGTGGCCCGGCCGTGCCGCCGAGGCGGGGGAGGCCTGATGTTCGGACGCCTGCGCGCGCTCACCACGCGCCTGTTCACCCCGCTCGCCGCACTTCTCATCCGCCTCGGCGTGAGCCCCGACGCGGTGACGGTCGCCGGGACCGTGGGTGTCGTCGTCGGCGCCCTGTGGCTGTTCCCGACGGGGCACCTGTTCGCCGGGGTCATGGTCGTCATGGTCTGCGCGTTCGCCGACGTGCTCGACGGCGTCATGGCCCGCCGGGCCGGACGCTCCGGCCCGTGGGGAGCATTCCTCGACTCGACGCTCGACCGGCTCGCGGACGCGGCCGTGTTCGTCGGCCTCACCCTGTGGTTCGTCCGCGCCGAGGACCCCCGGCTCACGCCCGACCTCGCGGCGTGGGGGACGGGCGTCGCGCTCGCGTGCCTCGCGCTCGGGGCCGTCGTGCCGTACGCGCGCGCCCGTGCCGAGAGCGTCGGCATGACGGCGCAGGTCGGGATCGCCGAGCGCGCCGACCGGCTCGTCGCGGCGCTCGTCGCCGCGGGGATCGTCGGGCTCGGCGTCCCGCCCGTCGTGCTCGTCGTCGTCCTCGGGCTGCTCGCGGTCGCGAGCGCCGTGACGATCGTGCAGCGCGTCGCGACGGTGCGCCGCCAGGCGCTCGCGCTGGTCGCCGCCCACCCCGACGAGAAGGAGGACGGTCGCTGATGGCCCTCGACGCCGGCAGGGCGTTCACGTTCGCCTGGCGCCACGCGCGCAAGGTCCCCGAGCCCGTCCTGCGCGGGCTGTTCAGCGCGATCGCCGACGTGGCGTGGCTCGCGCACGGCGGGGGAGTGCGTCAGCTCGAGCGCAACCTCGCGCGCGTCCGGCCGGACCTGTCGCCGCGCGCGCTGCGCCGCCTCTCGCGCGCGGGCATGCGCTCGTACATGCGCTACTACCGCGAGGCGTTCGCGCTCCCGGCCTGGTCGCCGGAGCGTGTCCGGGCCCGCGTGCGCGTGGAGGGCCTCGACAACCTCGCGTCGCACCTCGACGGCGACCGGAGCCCGGTGCTCGCCCTGTCGCACCAGGGCAACTGGGACCTCGCGGGCGCGTACGCGACGCCGAACATCGCGCCCGTGCTCACCGTCGCGGAGCGGCTGAAGCCCGACGAGCTCTTCGAGGAGTTCCTCGCGTTCCGCACGTCGCTCGGGCTGGAGATCCTCGCGCTGGGCGACGGCGACGTCTTCCGCGACCTCGTGCGCGGCGCGAGCCGTCCGGGCCGGATCATCCCGCTGCTCGCCGACCGCGACCTCACCCACCGCGGTGTCGAGGTCGACCTCTTCGGCCGCCGCGCGCGCGTCGCCGCCGGGCCCGCGGCCCTCGCGGTGAGCACCGGGGCGCCGCTCGTCCCGGCGGGGATCTGGTACGAGCGGCTGCGGGGCGCACGACGACGCGCGGCGGGCTCCCCGTGGGGGCTCGTCATCCGGTTCTTCCCCCGCGTGCAGATCGCGCAGGGCGTCCCGCGCTCCGAGCAGGTCGCGCTCGCGACCCAGGGCTGGGTCGACGCGCTGAGCGTCGCGATCCGCGAGCACCCCGAGGACTGGCACATGCTCCAGAAGGTGTTCGTCGACGACCTCGACCCCGAGCGCTACGCGCGCACGCGGTCGGCCGCGGGCGAGGAGCCGGCGGACGCGGGGCGGGTCGCATGAGCCTGCGCGTGGGCATCGTGTGCCCGTACTCGTTCGACGCGCCCGGCGGCGTGCAGTTCCACGTGCGCGACCTCGCCGAGGCCCTCATGGCCCGGGGCCACGAGGTCTCCGTGCTCGCCCCGGCCGACGACGACACGCCCGTCCCCGACTACCTGACCTCCGCCGGGGGTGCGGTCCCGGTGCGCTACAACGGCTCCGTCGCGCGGCTGACGTTCGGGCCGCGCACCGCGGGCCGCGTGCGCCGCTGGCTCGACGCCGGGCGCTTCGACGTCCTCCACCTGCACGAGCCCGTGACGCCCTCGCTGAGCATGCTCGCGCTGTGGATCGCGCAGGGCCCGATCGTCGCGACGTTCCACACGTCGCTCGTGCGCTCGCGCGCGCTGCAGGTCGCCTACCCGCTGGTGCGGCAGAGCCTCGAGAAGATCGACGCGCGCATCGCCGTGTCGGAGGACGCGCGGCGCACGCTCGTCGACCACCTGGGCGGCGACGCCGTCGTCATCCCGAACGGCGTGTACGTCGACACGTTCGCGGGTGCCGCGCCGAGCCCGGCGTGGCAGGGCACGCCCGACGCGCCGACGATCGCGTTCCTCGGGCGCCTCGACGAGCCGCGCAAGGGGCTGCCCGTGCTCACCGCCGCGATCCCGGAGATCTTGCGGCACGTGCCGGGGGCGCGCTTCCTCGTCGCGGGCCGCGGCGACGACGGCCGCGACGCGGCGGTCGAGGCCCTCGGCGAGCACGCGGCGTCGGTCGAGTTCCTCGGCGGCGTGAGCGACGAGGACAAGGCGAGCCTGCTCGCGTCCGCCGACCTCTACATCGCGCCGCAGACCGGCGGCGAGAGCTTCGGCATCGTGCTCGTCGAGGCGATGAGCGCGGGCGCGTGCGTCGTCGCGAGCGACCTCGGCGCGTTCCGCCGCGTCCTCGACGACGGGGCGGCCGGCGTCCTGTTCCCGGTCGGCGACCCCGCGGCGCTCGCCCGCGCGGTCGTCGACGTCCTGGCCGACCCGGAGCGCCGCGCCGTGCACCGCGAGCGCGCCGCCGAGTTCGTGCGCCGCTTCGACTGGTCCGCCGTCACCGACCAGGTGCTCGCCGTCTACGACACCGTGCTCGCGGCGTCCGAGGCCGTGATCCCCGTCCACGAGGACCCGCGCTCGCGGCGCGGCGGACGCCTCCTGGGCCGGGCGCGCGAGGAGGAGGTGGGTCGCCCGTGACCTGGTCCGAGACCGCCGTCCTCGCGCTCGTCCTCGCCGCGCTCGTCGCGTGGCTCCTGTGGGTCGCCGCGTCGCGGCTCGACCGCCTGCACCGCAAGGTCATGGCCTCGCGGCTCGCGCTCGACGCCCAGCTCGTGCGCCGCGCGTCCGCCGCCGTCGACCTCGCCGTCTCGGGCGAGCTCGACCCCGCCAGCTCGGTGCTCGTCGCCGAGGCCGCGCACGCGGTCCTCGACGACGACGCGGACGCGCGCCGTCTCGCCGACCAGGTGCCCGGCCTCGTCGCGCCCGACGGCGCGCCCCCGCGCCGCCTCCTCGGGGGCATGGCCTCCTCGCGCGCGCTCGCGGAGAGCGACCTCACGGCGACGCTGCGCTCGGCGCTCGAGGACGCCGACGACGTCGCCGACCTGCGCGCCGCGCCCGTCGCCGACGAGCTGCTCGACACCCTGTCCGCCGCGTGGTACCGCGCGCAGCTCGCGCGCCGGTTCCACAACGAGGCGGTCGCCCAGGCGCAGCGCGTGCGCCGCAAGTGGTGGGTCCGCCTGTTCCACCTCGCGGGGCACGCGCCGATGCCCGCCACGGTCGAGCTCGACGACGCCGCACCCGACGCGCTCGTCCGGCCCGCCGCGTCGGCGCCCACGCCCGACTGAGCCGACCGGAGGCCGACCGCTCCGGTGTCGTGCCCCGCGTGGGCGTCCGCGCCGGCCCGGGAGGGTGGACGTCCCGGCGATAGGATGGGGAGGGCGTGGGAGCATGTGCCGTCGAGCATGTTCGACGGCGTCCGCGCGCGTGCGCGCGACGTTCCCCTGAAGCGAAGGTGTGAGGTACCGGTGACCAACGTGGCCGACCAGAACGTCCCTGCCGAGAGCGCTCCGGGCGCCGCGACCGCGGAGGGTGCCGTCGGCACCGCCAAGGTCAAGCGCGGCATGGCGGAGATGCTCAAGGGCGGCGTCATCATGGACGTCGTCACGCCCGAGCAGGCGAAGATCGCCGAGGACGCCGGCGCGGTCGCCGTCATGGCGCTCGAGCGCGTCCCCGCGGACATCCGCGCTCAGGGCGGCGTCTCGCGCATGTCGGACCCGGACATGATCGACGGCATCATCGAGGCCGTGTCGATCCCCGTCATGGCGAAGGCGCGCATCGGCCACTTCGTCGAGGCGCAGGTGCTCCAGTCGCTCGGTGTCGACTACGTCGACGAGTCCGAGGTGCTCACGCCCGCGGACTACGCGAACCACATCGACAAGTGGCAGTTCACCGTCCCGTTCGTGTGCGGGGCGACGAACCTCGGCGAGGCGCTGCGCCGCATCACCGAGGGCGCGGCGATGATCCGCTCCAAGGGCGAGGCCGGCACGGGCGACGTCTCCAACGCCACCACGCACATGCGCACCATCCGCGCGGAGATCCGCCGCCTCACGTCGCTGCCCGAGGACGAGCTGTTCGTCGCGGCCAAGGAGCTCCAGGCGCCGTACGAGCTCGTCAAGGAGGTCGCCGCGACCGGCAAGCTGCCCGTCGTCATGTTCACCGCCGGCGGCATCGCGACGCCCGCCGACGCCGCGATGATGATGCAGCTCGGCGCCGAGGGCGTGTTCGTCGGGTCCGGCATCTTCAAGTCGGGCAACCCGGCCCAGCGCGCGTCGGCGATCGTCAAGGCCACGACCTTCTACGACGACCCCGACGTCATCGCCAAGGTCTCGCGCGGGCTCGGCGAGGCGATGGTCGGCATCAACGTCGACGACATCCCGGTGCCGCACCGCCTGGCCGAGCGCGGCTGGTGACCGGCCGCCGGGTGCGCACCACCGTCCGTCGCCAGGCCGTCGTCGGACGGCCGACGCCTGCATGAGCGAGGCTGCCGGAGCGCCGTCGTCCCTGGGCCCCGACTGGGTGCTCGGGGACGACGGGCTCTACTTCCGCCGCGGCGCGCGCGTGCTGCTGCTCGACGACGCGGACCGGCTCCTGCTCGTGCGCGGGCACGACCTCGACCAGCCCGAGCGCTCGTGGTGGTTCACCGTGGGCGGGGGGGTCGACCCGGGCGAGAGCGACCTCGACGCGGCCGTGCGCGAGGTGCGCGAGGAGACGGGGATCGTCCTCGACCCGGCCACCGTCGTCGGACCCGTCTACACGCGCAGCGCGATCTTCGACTTCTACCGCCAGCACTGCCGCCAGGACGAGGTGCTCTACCTCGCGCGCGTGCCGGGCCACGTCGCGGCGTCGGGGCTCAGCCGGGACGGCTGGACCGACGTCGAGCTCGACGTCGTCGACGAGATGCGCTGGTGGTCCCTCGACGACCTGCGGCGCGTCGAGATCGAGGTGTTCCCCGCGGGCCTCGCGGACCTCGTCTCGCCGCTCCTGCGCGGTTGGGACGGCGTGACGCGCCACCTCGGGACGGCGCACGAGGACTGAGCCGTGCGCCGCGGGCGGCGCAGGGTCACGGGCGACGGCGCGGGGTCACGGTCGGCGCGCCAGGACCCGCCAGACGATCCCGCCGATCAGCAGCCCCACGCCGAGCAGCCCGCCGCCGACGGCGACGAACCACAGCAGGATCGTCCCGCCGATCGTCGTGAAGAACTCGCCGAACCGCCAGCCCTCCGTCACCACGAACGTCGTCCCGGGGTCGGACGAGCCCGCGGCGACGGCCACCGTGCAGCGCTGCGACGTCGCCGCGCTCACCTCTGCGACCGTGGTGGCCTCGTACGCGCCGAGACCCGCGTTGCCCGTCACCCCCGGCCAGCCCACCCCGAGCTCGCCGTCGGGACACGTCACCGTGACGTCGGCGACCGAGAACCCGTCGTCGCCGGCCGGGCGCACCGCCCACACGGTGTACGGCTGACCGCCCACCAGGTCGACCTCCGCCTCGCCGGGCACGTCGCCCGACGCGAGCGCGGCCGAGCCCGGACGGCCCGCGGCGTCGACCACGCCCGTCGGCAGGGCGCGCACGAACGTCGTCGCGCCGAGGACGCCCGCGACGAGCGCGAGGACCATCACGACGGCGCCGACCACGACGAGCGCCGTCGCACCCTTCGTGCTGCGGGGCGGGCGCGGTGGGCGCGGCGCGGCGCCCGGGTACGGGGCCGGCAGACCGGCGTACCCCGGGCCGGGATACCCGGGGGCCGGGTACGGGCCCTGCGGGCCGGGAGGCGGGGCGAGCGGTCCGGGCGGGTAGGTCACGACCGCGAGGCTAGCAACCGTCGCGGCCGGGACGGCCGCCCGCCGACGTATCATCACCCCTCGTGACGATCACGATCGGTGTCCTCGCCCTCCAGGGCGACGTGCGCGAGCACCGCGCCGCGCTCGAGTCCGCGGGCGCCCGCACGGTCGGCGTGCGCCGCCCCGAGGAGCTCGCCGCGGTCGACGGGCTCGTGCTCCCCGGGGGCGAGTCGACCACCATCGACAAGCTCCTGCGGATCTTCGACCTCGCCGAGCCGCTGCGCGCCCGGATCCGCGAGGGTCTGCCCGTCTACGGCTCGTGCGCCGGGATGATCCTGCTCGCCGACCGCATCCTCGGCGGCACGGCCGACCAGCGCACCCTCGGCGGGCTCGACGTGACCGTGCGCCGCAACGCGTTCGGCCGCCAGGTCGACTCGTTCGAGACCGACCTCCCGTTCGAGGGCCTCGCGCCGGGCGGCGCGGCCGACGAGCAGGGCACGGTCCCGGACGGGGCGACCGGGTCCGTGCACGCCGTGTTCATCCGCGCGCCGTGGGTCGAGGACGTCGGACCCGGCGTCCGGGTGCTCGCGCGCATCCCCGACGAGGAGGCCCCCGGCATCCCCGCGGCCGCCGCCGGTAGGATCGTCGCAGTCCAGCAGGGATCGCTGCTCGCCACCTCGTTCCACCCGGAGATCTCCGGGGACACGCGCGTGCACGAGCTGTTCGTCAGAATCGCGAAGGGGTAGGAACGCATGTCAGGGCACTCCAAGTGGGCCACGACCAAGCACAAGAAGGCGGCCATCGACGCCAAGCGCGGCAAGCTCTTCGCGAAGCTCATCAAGAACATCGAGGTGGCCGCCCGCACGGGCGGCGGTGACCCCGCGGGCAACCCGACCCTCTTCGACGCCATCCAGAAGGCCAAGAAGTCGTCGGTGCCCAACGACAACATCGACCGCGCCGTCAAGCGCGGCTCCGGCGAGGGCGCCGACGCCGTCGACTACCAGACGATCATGTACGAGGGCTACGGCAACAACGGCATCGCCGTGCTCGTCGAGTGCCTCACCGACAACAAGAACCGCGCCGCCTCCGAGGTGCGCCTCGCGTTCAGCCGCAACGGCGGCAACCTCGCCGACCCCGGCTCCGTGTCCTACCTGTTCTCGCGCAAGGGCCTCGTCGTCGTGCCCAAGGCCGACGGCGTGACCGAGGACGACGTCATGCTCGCCGCGCTCGACGCGGGCGCCGAGGAGGTCACCGACGCGGGCGACGTCATCGAGGTGCTGTGCGAGGCGAGCGACCTCGTCGCCGTGCGCACCGCGATCCAGGAGGCGGGCATCGAGTACGACTCCGCCGACTCGATCTGGCACCCGTCCATGGAGGTCGAGGTCGACGCCGAGGGCGCGCGCAAGATCCTGCGCCTCATCGACGCCCTCGAGGACAGCGACGACGTGCAGAACGTCTACGCGAACTTCGACGCGTCGGACGAGGTCATGGCGGAGCTCGAGAACGACGACTGATCTCGCTGGTTCGGTCACCGAGGCCGACGGCGTGGTCGCCCTGGGTGGCGGGGCGAGCGAGGTGCGCGCGGTCTACCATCCGCGGCGCTCGTTCCTCGCGCCGCTCCCGCCAGGCCCGCCACGACCGCGCGCACCTCACCCGCCCCGCCCGCTTCGGCTCGCCGTGGTCCGCGGCCCGCGGGGCGTCCGGGTTTCGTCGTCGGGTCGTGGGAGGGTAGCGGCGTGCGCGTTCTCGGTGTGGACCCTGGGCTGACCCGGTGCGGTGTCGGGGTGGTGGACTCCGCGCGGGGGCGGCGGGCCGAGCTCGTGGCCGTCGGCGTGATCCGGACGGACCCCGAGCTCAGCGTGGACCTGCGCCTGCTGCGCATCGCGGAGCGGCTCGACGCGTGGTTCGACGAGCACGTGCCCGACGTCGTCGCGGTCGAGCGCGTGTTCGCCCAGCACAACGTCGGGACGGTCATGGGCACGGCCCAGGCCGCGGGGCTCGCCATGGTCGGCGCGGCCCGGCGCGGCGTCCCCGTCGCGCTGCACACGCCGTCGGAGGTCAAGGCCGCGGTGACCGGGAGCGGGCGCGCGGACAAGGAGCAGGTCCAGCGCATGGTCGCCGGCATCCTCGGGCTCGCGGAGCCGCCGAAGCCCGCGGACGCGGCCGACGCGCTCGCGCTCGCCATCTGCCACCTGTGGCGCCCCGCCGGCGCGCTGCAGGGCGGCGAGCGGCACGAGCTGACGCCCGCGCAGCGTGCGTGGGCGGCGGCCGAGCACGCGGCCAAGGGGCGCCGGCGCCGCGGTGACGGCACTCGTGTCGCTCGTCCGGTGCGTGGGCGACCCTTGCTAGAGTGACCGCGGTCGTACGGGTGTTCGACGCGCTCCGCGGAGCGCCGCCCGACGGCGGTCGTCGGGCCCGGCGGACCATCGGACCAGGCCGGTACCGCCGGCCGGGAGAGGAGCCTGCGTGATCGCGTCCCTGAGCGGCGTCGTGGCGAGCGTCCAGCTCGACCGCGCCGTGCTCGAGGTCTCCGGGGTGGGCTACCTCGTCCACGCCACGCCCGCCACGCTCGCCGGTCTGCGCGTCGGCGAGACCGCGCGGCTCGCGACGAGCCTCGTCGTCCGCGAGGACTCCTTCACGCTCTACGGCTTCGCCGACGACGACGAGCGCGCCGTGTTCGAGACCGTGCAGACCGTGAGCGGCGTCGGCCCGCGCCTCGCGCTCGCGATGCTCGCGGTCCACACGCCGGACGCGCTGCGCCGCGCCGTCGCCGGGGGCGACATCGCCGCGCTCGTGCGCGTGCCCGGGATCGGCAAGAAGGGCGCCCAGCGCATCGCGCTCGAGCTGGGGGACAAGCTCGGGCCGCCCACGGGCGCGGACGCCCCCGAGCCCGGGGCCGCCGCGTCGGGCGCCCCGCGGCGTGTCGACGACCGCCGCGACCAGGTGGTCGAGGCCCTCGTCGGCCTCGGCTGGAACCTCAAGGCCGCGGACGACGCGGTCGCGACCGTGCTCGCCGAGGCGGGCGTCGACATCGTCGAGGCGCCGGACGTGGCCGGGGCGCTGCGCGCCGCGCTGCGCGTGCTCGGCGGACCGAGGGGCTGAGCATGGCGACCTTCGACCAGGTGGGCGTCGGCGACCTCGGGGGAGACGGGACGTTCTCGTCCGAGCGCATCGTCGCGGCGGGCGCGGACGACCTCGAGCGCGCGGCCGAGGCGGCGCTGCGCCCGCGCCGCCTCGAGGAGTTCGTCGGCCAGGCCGTCGTGCGCGACCAGCTCTCGCTCGTCCTCCAGGCCGCGCTCGCGCGCGGCAGCTCGCCCGACCACGTGCTCCTGTCCGGGCCGCCCGGGCTCGGCAAGACGACGCTCGCCATGATCATCGCGGCGGAGCTCGGCACGTCGCTGCGCGTCACGTCCGGGCCGGCGATCCAGCACGCGGGCGACCTCGCGGCCGTGCTGTCCTCGCTCGAGGAGGGCGAGGTGCTCTTCATCGACGAGATCCACCGCCTCGCGCGCCCGGCCGAGGAGCTCCTCTACATGGCGATGGAGGACTTCCGCGTCGACGTCGTCGTGGGCAAGGGCGCCGGGGCGAGCGCGATCCCGCTGTCCCTGCCGCCGTTCACCGCCGTGGGCGCGACGACGCGCGCCGGTCTGCTCCCCGCGCCCCTGCGCGACCGGTTCGGGTTCACCGGACACCTCGACTTCTACTCGAGCGACGAGCTCGAACGCGTGCTCGCGCGCTCGGCAGGGCTGCTCGGCGTCTCGCTCGACGCGGACGCGGCACGTGAGATCGCCGGGCGCTCGCGCGGCACGCCGCGCATCGCCAACCGTCTCCTGCGGCGCGTGCGCGACTGGGCGCAGGTCCGCGGCGACGGCAGCATGGACCTCGCTGCCGCGCGCGCGGCCCTCGAGGTGTACGAGGTGGACCCCATCGGCCTGGACCGGCTCGACCGCGCCGTGCTCACGGCGCTGTGCACGCGGTTCAACGGCGGTCCCGTGGGCCTGACGACGCTCGCCGTCACGGTCGGCGAGGAGGCGGAGACGGTCGAGACGGTCGCCGAGCCGTACCTCGTCCGTGAGGGGCTGATCGGGCGAACCCCGCGCGGGCGGGTCGCGACGCCGGCCGCGTGGGCCCACCTCGGGCTCACCCCGCCTCGCGAGGGCGGGACGCTGTTCGACGCCTGACGGGAGCCCCGGCGGGGCCGACCCGTGACGGCGGTCACAGGTCCCGCCGACCAGGCCCTAGAATGGTCGGGATCCGAGCGGGCGGAACTCCGCGGCGAGACGGCTCGTTGGTGAACCGTGCGCGCACGCCTAGACTGCGCGCAGATCCCGCACAGAACAGGACACGAGACTCCGTCATGGATATCAGCTTCATCCTCATCCTCGCCCTCGCGGCGGGCGCGATGTTCCTCATGACCAGCCGCACCCGCAAGCAGCAGCGCGAGGCCCAGAACTTCCGGGCGAACCTCGCCCCCGGGCAGGAGGTGATGACGGGCTCGGGCATGTTCGGCACGATCGTCGACGTCGACGAGGAGGCTGACGTCATCACGATCGAGTCCACGCCGGGCAACCAGTCCCGGTGGCTGCGCGCGGCGATCGCCAAGCTCGTCGAGCCGCCGGTCGCGGCCGAGGAGGAGGCCGACCAGACGTCCGACGAGGACGCCGCGTACGGCAGCGCCGACCCGGACGCCGGGACCACCTCGGGCGACGTCGACGACCTCGTCGTGCCCGACGACCTGTCCGGCCTCACCGACGGCGGATCGGACAAGGACCGCGGGCGCCGGGACGACGGCACCGACACCAAGTGACCATGTGCCGGTCGCTGCCGCGACCGGTCTGACGCGGTGGGCCGCGAGGCCCACCGCACACGCACGAGAAGAGACGGACAGTTGGCCACCAGCAGCACACGAGCGAGGCCCGTACGGACCCTCGTCACCCTGGGAATCCTTATCGTCGTCCTCTTCGGGTCCCTCTTCGCGGGCACGAAGCTCGACCCGAAGACCGAGGACAACCCGGGCGGGGCGAGCCTTACCCCGGGCCTCGCGCTCGATCTCGAGGGTGGCACGCAGATCATCCTGCAGCCCGTCACCACCGACGGCTCCCAGCCGACGGCCGAGGACATCAACCAGGCGATCAACGTCATCCGCCAGCGCATCGACGCGCAGGGCGTCTCCGAGGCGGAGATCACGAGCCAGGGGCAGAACAACATCGTCGTCGGCATCCCGGGACGCCCGTCCCAGGAGACGATCGACCTCGTCAGCACCTCGGCGCAGATGCGCTTCCGCCCGGTGCTCTCGGTCGGCATGCCCACGGCGACGCCGACCGACGAGACGGCTGACGAGGCCGCGGGCGAGGACGCCGCGGCCGACGAGGCGCCGGACGCCACGGAGTCGGCCGACGCGACCGCGTCGGACGACGCCGACGCCGCGACCGACGAGGCTGCCGACGCCCCGGCCGACGAGTCGACGGACGCCCCGGCGGACGAGTCGACGGACGCCCCGGCCGAGACCACGCGCCCGGAGGACCCCAGCGACCTGTCGCAGATCACGCCCGAGCTGCAGGAGCAGTTCGACGCGCTCGACTGCACGCTGCCCGAGAACCTCGTGGGCGGCGACAGCGGCCCGACCGACAGCGCGTTCGTCGCGTGCGCCGACGACGGCACGGCCAAGTACATCCTCGGCCCGGTCGAGATCGAGGGCACGGACATCGCGAACGCCAACTCCGGCCTGCGCGTCGGTCAGAACGGCGTCGTGACGAACGAGTGGGTCGTCAACATCGAGTTCGACTCCGAGGGGACCAAGGCGTTCCGCGACGTCACGACGCGACTCACGTCGCTGCCGTCCCCGCAGAACCAGTTCGCGATGGTCCTCGACGGCCTCGTCATCTCCGCCCCGGTCTCGCAGGTCGTCATCCCCGACGGCAAGGCCGAGATCTCGGGCAGCTTCACGCGCGACTCCGCGGCGACGCTCGCCAACCAGCTGAACTTCGGCTCGCTGCCACTGACGTTCGAGGTGCAGAGCCAGGAGCAGATCTCCGCGACGCTCGGCTCCGAGCAGCTCGAGAAGGGCCTGCTGGCCGGCGCGATCGGCATGCTGCTGGTCGTCATCTACTCGCTGTTCCAGTACCGCGTGCTCGGCCTGGTCACCGTCGCGTCGCTCGGCATCGCCGCCGTCGTCACGTACGGGGTCATCTCGGTCCTGTCGTGGACGATCGGCTACCGCCTGTCGCTCGCCGGCGTCGCGGGCCTCATCGTCGCGATCGGCATCACCGCGGACTCGTTCATCGTGTACTTCGAGCGCATCCGCGACGAGCTGCGCGACGGCCGCACGCTGAACTCGGCGGTCGAGAAGGGCTGGCAGCGCGCACGGCGCACGATCCTCGCGTCGGACGCCGTGAACTTCGTCGCCGCGATCGTCCTGTACTACCTGGCCGTCGGCGGCGTGCGCGGCTTCGCGTTCACGCTCGGCCTGACGACCCTGGTCGACCTCGTCGTCGTGTTCCTCTTCACCCACCCGCTCATGCAGCTGCTCGCCCGCACGAAGTTCTTCGCGAACGGGCACCCGGCCTCGGGTCTCGACCCGCGGCGGCTGGGCGTGCGGACGGCGCGGTACGCCGGTCGTGGGCGCGTCGTCGGCGCGACGGCGGCACCCGGCACGGCGGACGACACCACGCAGGACGCCCCGGCGCAGGACGCTCCCGCGCCCGAGCGCTCGGCGCCCGTGCGCGAGACGGTCGGCGCCGGCGTCGGCCGCGGGGACGGGCCCCGCATGACGATCGCGGAGCGCCGCGCGGCCGAGCGGCGAGCCGCCGCGCCGGCCGACGGCGCCGACGGGTCCCCGACCGCGGACGCGGCCGGCGACGAGAACGAGGAGAAGCACTGATGGCCAGCGGTTTCGCCCAGTGGGGCAACGACCTGTACACGGGCCGCCGGTCCTACGCCATCGTCGCGAAGCGGCGTGCCTACTTCGTGGTGGCGGCCGTGCTGGTCGTCCTGTCCCTCGGGATCATCGGCGTCCGGATCGCCGGCGACGGTCTCAACCTCGGGATCGAGTTCCGGGGCGGGTCCGAGTTCACCGTCTCGGGCGTCTCGGACACCTCGCAGCAGCCGGCGCTCGACGCCGTGGCGGCGGTCGCTCCGGAGGAGGTGCCGCGTGTCACGTCCGTCGGCGGCAGCACGGTGCGCGTCCAGACGGCGCAGCTGAGCAACGCCCAGGTCGAGCAGGTCGCGACGGAGCTCGCCGGTGCGTACGGGGTCGACGCGGGCGAGGTGACGAGCTCGTACATCGGCCCGACGTGGGGCAAGGACGTGTCCCAGAAGGCGCTCGTGGGCCTCGTCGTCTTCCTGCTCCTCGTGAGCCTCGTCATGACGGTCTACTTCCGCAACTGGCGCATGGCGCTCGCCGCGGTCATCGCGCTGTTCCACGACCTCGTCGTGACGGTGGGCATCTACGCGCTCATCGGCTGGGAGATCACCCCGGCGACGGTGATCGGCCTCCTGACGATCCTCGCGTACTCGATCTACGACACGGTCGTGGTGTTCGACAAGGTGCGTGAGAACACGGCCGGGGTGCTCGACCAGACGCGTTCCACGTACGCGGAGCGGGCGAACCTCGCGGTCAACCAGACGCTCGTGCGCTCGATCAACACGTCGGTCGTCGCGCTGCTGCCCGTCGCGGGCATCCTCTTCATCGGGGCGTTCCTCCTCGGCGCCGGCACGCTGCGCGACATCGCGCTCGCGCTGTTCGTCGGCATGGCCGTCGGCGCCTACTCGTCGGTGTTCCTTGCAACGCCGCTCGAGGTCGCGCTGCGCGAGCGCGAGAAGCCGATCCGCGACCACACGGCCAAGGTGCTCGCGCTCCGTGCCGAGCGCACGGAGACGGCGGGCGACGACGAGGACGCCGCCCTCGCCGCCGCGGGGGTCGCGGCGGGGTCCCGCCAGCTGCAGCCGGGAGCGCACCAGGGCAACAAGGCGCAGCCGCGCCGCCGTCGTCCCCGATGACCGACCCGGGTCCCACGCCGACCGGCGAGGTGGGCGGCCTGCGGGCCGCCGGCCTCGCCGGTCTCGGCGTGGAGCGCGCGAACCGCGTGCTCGAGCTCGTCCGGGCCGTCCCGGACTACCCGGGGCCGGGCATCACGTTCCGCGACATCACGGGTCTGCTCGCCGACGGCGACGCCTTCGGGCACGTCGTCGAGGCGCTCGGGGACGTCGTCCGCGCCGCGGGCGGGGTCGACCTCGTCGCGGGGATGGAGGCGCGCGGGTTCCTCGTGGGCGCTCCGCTCGCGACGCACCTCGGCGTCGGGTTCGTGCCGTTGCGCAAGGCGGGCAAGCTCCCGCCGCCCACCGACTCCGTGACGTACGACCTCGAGTACGGGACCGCCACGATCGAGCTGCGCGCGGGAACACTGCCCCCCGGTGCGCGCGTTCTGGTGGTTGACGACGTCCTCGCCACGGGGGGCACGGCCGCCGCGGGCGCCGAGCTCGTCGAGCGCGGGGGCGGCGTCGTCGTCGGGATGGCCTTCCTCCTGGAGCTCGACGGACTGGGTGGTCGGGAGCGGCTCGCGGGCCGCGAGGTGACCACGCTCGTCCACGTCGAGTCGTAGGATTGCCACTCCGGTCGTCTCGGCTGGTCGTCGGCACGGTGTCGGCGGTGGTCGGCCTGCGGAAGGAGGCGCGCATGAGCGAGAACACCCGGACGTCGCGCGCCCCGGAGAAGTCGGGCCAGCAGCCCTCGTCCGGCTCGTCGGGTTCCGGCGGGCGGGGCGTGCGCTCGCGCCTCGTGCGGTTCGGGGCGCGGCCCAACGCGGGCAGCCCCGCACTCGAGCCCGTGCTGCAGGCCGTGCGCACCAACCACCCGCGCACCGACCTCAGCGTGATCGAGCGCGCGTACGAGACGGCGGAGCGCGCGCACCGGGGCCAGCTGCGCAAGAGCGGCGACCCGTACATCACGCACCCGGTCGCCGTCGCGACGATCCTCGCCGAGCTCGGGTTCGACGGCTCGACGCTCGCGGCGGCACTCCTGCACGACACGGTCGAGGACACCGAGTACTCGCTCTCCCAGCTCACCGAGGAGTACGGCGAGGAGATCGCCATGCTCGTCGACGGCGTCACCAAGCTGGACAAGGTGACGTACGGCGACGCGGCGCAGGCCGAGACCGTGCGCAAGATGGTCGTCGCGATGGCGAGGGACATCCGCGTCCTCGTCATCAAGCTCGCCGACCGCCTGCACAACGCGCGCACGTGGAAGTACGTGTCGTCGGCGTCCGCGAGCCGCAAGGCCCGCGAGACCCTCGAGATCTACGCGCCGCTCGCGCACCGCCTCGGCATGAACACCATCAAGTGGGAGCTCGAGGACCTGTCGTTCCAGGCTCTCTACCCGAAGGTGTACGACGAGATCGTGCACCTCGTGGCGGAGCGCGCCCCGGCGCGCGAGGAGTACCTCGCCGTCGTGCGCGAGCAGGTCACGGCGGACCTGCGCAGCGCGAAGATCAAGGCGACCGTGACGGGCCGCCCGAAGCACTACTACTCGATCTACCAGAAGATGATCGTGCGCGGTCACGACTTCGCGGAGATCTACGACCTCGTCGGCGCGCGTGTCCTCGTGGACACCGTCCGGGACTGCTACGCGGCGCTCGGTGCGCTGCACGCGCGGTGGAACCCCGTGCCCGGGCGGTTCAAGGACTACATCGCGATGCCGAAGTTCAACATGTACCAGTCGCTGCACACGACGGTCATCGGTCCGGGCGGCAAGCCCGTCGAGATCCAGATCCGCACGCACGAGATGCACCGGCGCGCGGAGTACGGCGTCGCGGCGCACTGGAAGTACAAGGAGACCGCGAAGGCGGGCGGCAAGACGGCGAAGGACGACACCGCCGCGAACGACATGCGGTGGCTGCGCCAGCTCGTCGACTGGCAGCGCGAGACCGCGGACCCGGCGGAGTTCCTCGACTCGCTGCGGTTCGAGATCGGCGGCGCCGAGGTCTACGTCTTCACGCCCAAGGGCGACGTCATGGCGCTCCCGGCCGGCTCGACGCCGGTCGACTTCGCGTACGCGGTGCACACCGAGGTGGGGCACCGGACGATGGGCGCGCGCGTCAACGGCCGGCTCGTGCCGCTCGACTCGACGCTCGAGAACGGCGACTCCGTCGACGTGCTCACCTCGAAGTCGGAGAACGCCGGACCGAGCCGCGACTGGCTCGCGTTCGTCAAGAGCCCTCGCGCGCGGAACAAGATCCGGCAGTGGTTCTCCAAGGAGCGTCGCGAGGAGGCCGTCGAGCACGGCAAGGACGCGATCGCCAAGGCGATGCGCAAGCAGAACCTGCCGATCCAGCGCCTGCTGTCGCACGAGTCGCTCGTCGCGCTCGCCAACGAGCTCCGCTTCGCGGACGTCACCGCGCTGTACGCCGCGATCGGCGAGGGCCAGGTGTCGGCGGCGAACGTCGTCTCCAAGCTCGTCCAGGCGATGGGCGGCGAGGAGGGCACGGTCGAGGACGTCGCCGAGACCGCGCGTCCCGGCCACACCGCGCGCCGCGTGCGCACGGGCGACCCGGGCGTCATGGTCAAGGGCGTCGACGACATCTGGGTCAAGCTCGCGAAGTGCTGCACCCCGGTGCCGGGCGACGAGATCATCGGCTTCATCACGCGCGGGCAGGGCGTGAGCGTGCACCGCGCGGACTGCGGGAACGTCGTGGGGCTGCGCAGCCAGCCGGAGCGCATCGTCGACGTCTCCTGGACGACGGGGAGCAACGCGATGTTCCTCGTGCAGATCCAGGTCGAGGCGCTCGACCGCGCGCGCCTGCTCTCCGACGTGACGCGGGTCCTGTCGGACAACCACGTGAACATCCTCTCGGCGACCGTCTCGACGACGAACGACCGCGTCGCGATGTCGCGGTTCGTGTTCGAGATGGCGGAGCCCGCGCACCTGGCCCAGGTGCTCAGCGCGGTCCGCAAGGTCGACGGCGTGTTCGACGTCTACCGGATCACCGGGACGAAGGCCGCCGAGGCGACCCAGCTCCCCGCCTGACGGCGGACACCCCGGGGCGCGTCGCCGCGACGTGTCGTCGCGCACGGGTCACAGGCCGGTGGCAGCATCGCCCCATGGACCTGCCCGTCATGCCGCCCGTGCTGCCCATGCTCGCCAAGTCCGTGCCGGACGTGCCCGAGCCCGACGCGGTCGCCGGCGGGTACGTGTACGAGCCGAAGTGGGACGGCTTCCGCGCGATCGTCTACCGCGACGGGGACGAGGTGCGGCTCGACAGCCGCAACGCGCGCCCCATGGAGCGCTACTTCCCCGAGGTGGTCGAGGCGGTGCGCGCGGCGCTGCCCCCGCGCTGCGTGGTCGACGGCGAGATCGTCGTCGCGCAGGGCGGTCGCCTCGAGTTCGAGGTGCTCCAGCAGCGGATCCACCCGGCGGCCTCGCGGGTGCGGCTGCTCGCGGAGCAGACGCCCGCGGCGCTCGTCGTGTTCGACGTGCTCGCGCTCGGCGACGACGACCTCACGCACGAGCCGCTCGCGCGGCGCCACGAGGTGCTCGACTCGCTCGGCCTCGACGGCCCGGCCGTGCACGCGACGCCCCGCACGCGGGACGTCGCGGTGGCGCGTGACTGGTTCGACACGTTCGAGGGCGCGGGGCTCGACGGGGTCGTCGCGAAGCCGCTGGACGGGACGTACCAGCCGAACAAGCGCGCGATGCTCAAGATCAAGCACGGGCGCGAGGCGGACGTCGTGCTCGCGGGGTACCGCCTGCACAAGACGTCGACGCCGGAGCGCCCGCTGCTGGGCTCGCTCCTGCTCGGGCTGTACGACGACGCGGGGCAGCTCCAGTTCGTCGGCGTCGCCGCGTCGTTCCCCGAGAAGCGCCGGGCGGCACTCGTCGCGGAGCTCGCGCCGCTCGTCGTCGAGCCCGGCACGCCGGACGCGGACGCGCACCCGTGGTCCGGGTGGGAGAACCCGGCGGGGGAGCGGATGCCGGGCGCCGTGTCGCGCTGGAGCTCGGGGAAGGACCTGTCGTTCACGCCGCTGCGACCCGAGCGCGTCCTCGAGGTGGCGTACGACCACATGGAGGGGAACCGGTTCCGGCACACGGCGCAGTTCCGTCGCTGGCGCGAGGACCGCGACCCCGCCTCGTGCACGTACGAGCAGCTCGAGGAGCCGGTGCGCTATGACCTCACCGACATCCTGCCGGGCGCACCCGGCGTCGCGTGACCGCAGGCGGGCACGTGCGACGCCTGCCACCCACGCGTGACCGCCGTCGGGCCCGCGGGTCGCGTCCTGGTGGACGGTCAGGTGTCGCGACGGTCAGGTGTCGCGACGGTCGCGGTCCTTGCTCGGCTGCACCCGCTTGGGCTCGCCCGGCATCTTCGGGTACTCCGGCGGGTAGGGGAGGTCGCCCAGGCCGTGCTCGGCCTCGTCGCGGCGCGAGAGCTCGAGCGCGGGCTCGAGCGACGCGCCGGGGTCGTCGCGGTCGGCCCGCAAGGGGGCGAACAGGTCGCCCACCTCCGCGAACCGCGCCGGCATCGTCAGCACGTCGAAGTCGTCGGGGTGCACGTCGCCCAGCTCCTCCCAGCGCAGCGGGGCGGAGACCGTGGCGCGCTGGTTGGCGCGGATCGAGTACGCGGACGCGATCGTGCGGTCGCGCGCCATCTGGTTGTAGTCGACGAAGATCTTGGCGCCGCGCTCCTCCTTCCACCACTTGGTGGTCACCTGGTCCGGCAGCCGGCGCTCGAGCTCGCGTCCGATCGCGATCGTCGCGCGCCGCGCCGCGACGAAGTCCCACTCGGGCGAGACCGGCACGAAGACGTGGATGCCTCGCCCGCCCGACGTCTTCGGGTAGCCGGGGAGACCGAGCTCGTCGAGCACCTCGCGCAGGTGCGGCGCTACGCGCACCGCGTCGTCGAAGTCGGTGCCGGGCTGCGGGTCGAGGTCGATGCGGAGCTGGTCGACCGCCTCGACGTCCGCGCTGCGCACCGGCCAGGGGTGGAACGTCAAGGTCCCGAGGTTCGCCGCCCACGCGACGACCGCGAGCTCGGTGGGGCACACCTCGTCCGCCGTGCGGCCGCTCGGGAACGCGATGCGCGCCGTGCGCACGTAGTCGGGCGCGCCCTTCGGGATGCGCTTCTGGTAGAACGCGTCCCCGGTGTTGTCCGTGCGCGTGCTCATCCGCGCCCCCTCGAACACGCCCTTCGGCCAGCGCTCGAGCGTCGTGGGTCGGTCCAGCAGCGCGCCGAGGATGCCGTCGCCGACGCTCAGGAAGTACTGGACCACGTCGAGCTTGGTCACCCCGCGCGCGGGGAAGACGACGCGGTCGGGGCTCGTGACGCGCACCGTGCGTCCGGCGACCTCGAGCTCCACGGGCGGTGTCGTGGCTGCGGCCATGCCGACCAACCTAGACCGGGTCGTCCTCGGCGGCGAGCAGGGAGAGCACGTGCCGCGCCCGCGGCCGCTCCGGCCACCGGTGGCGCAGCTCGAGCGAGCGCGCGGCGGCGCGCACGTCGAGGTCGCACGCCGACCGCAGCCGCCGGAGGACCGCGAGAGCCGGACCGGTCTCGAGCCGGGTCGCCACGTCCAGCGCCGTCCGGACGGCCGCGGTGACGAGCACCCCGGCGACCAGGACCGTCTCGTCGCGCAGCACGCTCGCCTGGCGCGGGGCGCGACCGCTGCGCGGGGCCGGGCGGTGCCGGCCCGGCGGGTACACGACGTCGAGCACGCGCGGCGCGGGCGACCCGCACAGCACCCACGCGGCGGCCGCCCCGGCGAGCACCGTGCCGCGCGGCACGAGGTCGCGGACCGCGAGCGCGCGCAGCGTCGCCGTGACCGGCACGCCCGCGGGCGCGGCGACGTCGCCCCACAGCGCGACGAGCGCGCCGCGGTGCACGAGGTCCTGGAACGCGGCGTCGCCGCCGACGTCCGCCGAGGTCACGAGGATGCCGACCTCGGCAGGGGCGGGGGGACCGAGCAGGCGCGCGAGGGCGGCGGCCGCGCCGTCGGCACGGGCGGGCGTCGGGGCGAGCGCAGGTGCGGTGGGCATCACCCCACCGTTCCGCATCCCCCACGTGACGGGAAGGGGCCGGCACCCGTCTGTGGACGAGTGCCGGCCCCACCGAGGGCGAGAGGCGTCAGCCGCGCGAGTCCTCCGCCGCGCGCACGACCTGCTCGAGCCACGAGCGTCGGGCGGTGAGCGCGGTCTCGAGGTCCTTCACGGCGCGTTGGTCGCCGCGGCTCTGCGCCGCCGCGAGGTCGGCCTCGAGCGCCTCGATCGCGGCCTCGAGCTGTGCCGCGGCCCCCTCGGCCCGCGCGCGCGTCTCCGGGTTGGTCCGCGTCCACTGCGCCTGCTCGGCGTCGCGGACCGCGTTCTCGACCGCACGCAGGCGGCCCTCGACGCGCTGGAGGTCGCCGCGCGGCACGCGCCCGGCCTCCTCCCAGCGCTCCTGGATGTCGCGCAGCGCGCTCTTCGCGGCGGCGAGGTCCTTGACGGGGACGAGCGCCTCCGCCTCGACGAGCAGCGCCTCCTTGACCTGGAGGTTGGCCGCGTACTCCGCGTCGGTCGCCGAGTTCGCGGCGTCGCGCGCCTGGAAGAACGTGTCCTGCGCGGCGCGGAACCGGGCCCACAGCGCGTCGTCGTCCTTGCGGCTCGCCCGGCCCGCGGCCTTCCAGCGCGCCATGAGGTCGCGGTACGCACCCGCGGTGGGGCCCCAGTCGGTGCTCGACGACAGCGCCTCCGCCTCCGCGACGAGCTTCTCCTTGGCGGCCTTGGCGGCGGCGTTGCGCTGCTCGAGCTCCGCGAAGTAGTGCCGGCGCTCGCGGTCGAACGCGGTCCGCGCGTGGCTGAAGCGCTTCCAGAGCGCCTCCTCGCTCGCCCGGTCGATACGCGGGCCCGTGCGCTGCGCCTCCTTCCAGCGCTCGAGCAGGGCGCGCAGCTCCTCGCCCGCGGGGCGCCACTGCATGCGGCTCGGGTCGGTCGCGGCGATCTTCTCCGCGGCCTCGATGATCTCGGTACGCGCCGCGAGCGCGGCGGCCTTGGCGGCGGCGCGCTCCGTCTCGAGCTGGCTGCGGCGCTCCGCCGCGGCACCGCGCAGCGCGTCGACCCGCGCCCGCAGCCCGTCGAGGTCGCCCACCGCGGACGGCTCCGCGGTCTCCTCCGTGAGGCGCGCGAGCGTCTGGTCGATCTCCTTGACGGACAGGTCCGTGCTCGTGAGGCGGGCCTCGAAGAGCGCGACCTTCGCCTGCAGGTCGAGGTAGCGGCGCACGTACAGCGCGAGCGCCTCCTCGGTGCTGACGCCGGGGAACTGGCCGACGGTGCGCTCGCCCGCCTGCTCGCGGACGTAGACGGTGCCGTCCTCGTCCACGCGGCCGAACGCCGCGGCGGCCTTCGCCGCGGCGGAGTCGTCCGCGAGCGCCGGGACGACGGGCACCTCGGGCGCGGCCGCCGCCGGGGCCGGGGCGCCCGCGGGGGCGGCCGGCTTGCGCGGCGGGTGCGGGAGCGCCGACGGCTTCGGCCGCGGGCCGGGCCGGGGGGCCGCGGGCCGCGGCGTCGGCGCGGGGGCCGGGGCGTCGCCCTCGGCCGGCGCGTCCTGCGCCGCGGGGGCGGGAGCCTCGGCCGCCGGCGCCTCCGCCACCTCGGTCTGCGCGGGGTCCTCGGCGGGCGCCTCGGCCTGCGCGGCGTTCTCAGCGGGTGCCGCGGCCTGCGCGGGGTCCTCGGCGGGCGCGTCGGCAGGGGTCTCGGTCGCCGTGGCGTCCACGGGCTCGGCCGGGGCGGTCGCGTCGTCGTCGGCGGAGACCGCCGGTGCCTCGTCGGCCGCCACCGGCTCGGCGGCGCCCTCGGTGGTCGCGGGCGCCTCCTGCGACGGCGTCGCCTCGGCGGGGGTGTCGGCCGCGTCGGTCGTCGGCTCCACGTCCGTCGCGTCGACCCGTCCGGTCTCGCTCGCCTCCGCGGGCTCCGGTGCCGGTGCGCTCGCCTGGTCCTTGGCGGGATCGCTCACTGGGTCTCAACTCCTTCGATGGTGACCGGGGTGGCAGGAGACCCGTCGCCGGATCCGTCCTGCGTCCCCGCGTCAGCGACTGCCTGGACGACGTCCAGGCCGGACGTGATGGTGCCGAACACCGTGTAACCACCCGCGACGTCGGACGGGATGGTCGAGTCCTCGTAGACGAGGAAGAACTGGGAGCCCATCGACTCGGCGTTCCCGCCCTGGCGCGCCATGGCGACCGTGCCGGCCGGGTAGACGTCGTCGGTCGGGGCGTTCTCGATGGGGCCGAACGAGTAGCCGGGCCCGCCCGTGCCCGTGCCGGTCGGGTCGCCGCACTGGAGCACGTAGATGCCCGAGGTCGTGAGGCGGTGGCACGACGTGCCGTCGAAGTACCCGGACTCGGCGAGCGCCACGAAGCTCGCGACCGCCTGGGGCGCGGCGGCGCCGTCGAGCGTGAGCGTGATGTCGCCCGCGCTCGTGGTGAGCGTCGAGGTCCACTCGCGGCCCTCCGCGGCGGACGCGGGCGGCAGCGTGTGCTCGCCCGACGGCGCGGTCTCGCCCGCGGGGTCCGCGCCGGGGTCGGTGCCAGGGCTCTGCGCGGCGGACAGCGCCCACCACACGGCGACGCCGATCACGACGAGGGCCGCGACGACGCCGACGATCGACCACGTCCGCTGGCGCCTCGCGCGGAGCTGGGCCACGTGACGCTCCCACTTCTCCTCACGACGACGCGCCTGCTCGCGCTCCCGATTCTTCGTCGACACCCCAGCTCCTTCGTCCGGCGCCGCGACGGCGCGCACGGTCGACCCCGGTGCAGCCGCGGTCGGTAGGGGACAGTGTAGGCACCGAGGACCCTGGTGGCGGGTGGATTTGCCGCGCCCAGGTCACGGTCCGGTATCGACCGCCCCACGGCGCGCGCGGGCCGGGCGCAGCCCGGCCCGACCCCGGCGGACGCCCGCGGCTACGCTCGGCGGTGTGGACCGACCCTCCGGAACGACGCCCCCGAGCCCGCCCGACGACGCCCCGGGCGCACCCCACGTGGCGCTGCAGGTCGTCGTCGCCCCCGTGTTCGGCACCAACTGCACGGTCGTGAGCGCGCCCGGCGGGGACTGCGTCGTCGTGGACGCCGGCGCCGGGGTCGCGGACGCCGTCGTCGCCCACGTCCGGGACGCGGGGCTCGCGCCGCGGGCCGTGCTCGCGACCCACGGGCACGTGGACCACACGTGGGACGCGGCGGCGCTCGCGGACCGCCTCGACGTCCCTGTCGTCCTGCACGCGGCCGACGCGTACCGGCTCGCGGACCCGTTCGGGAGCCTCGAGCACGCCGGGACGCGCGGGAGCGCCCTCGCGTCCGGACCGCTCGGCGCCGCGCTCGCGGCCGCGGGTGCGCGGCCGGAGGACTACCGCGAGCCGGGCCGCGTGGAGACGTTCGACGCCGGGCCGGGCGAGGAGCGCGAGCTGCGCTGGGGCGGCGTCGTGCTGCGCGCCGTCGGCGCGCCGGGGCACACCGAGGGCTCGACGCTGTACCTCGCGGGCTCGCCCGGCGCGGGCGTCGTGCTCAGCGGCGACGTGCTGTTCGCGGGCTCGGTCGGGCGCACCGACCTGCCCGGCGGCGACGGCGCGACGATGGCCCGGACCCTGCGCGACGTCGTCGCGCGCCTCGACCCGGCGTGGGACGTGCTGCCCGGGCACGGCCCGGCCACGACGGTCGCGCGCGAGCTCGCGACCAACCCGTTCCTCGCCGGCTGAGGCGCGTCCGTCGGCCGGGACGATGCGGCCGGGGTGGCCCGCGTCTGGGAAGATCTGACCCATGGCCAGGCCCACACCTCTCTCCGGTTTCCCCGAATGGCTCCCCGACGGTCGGATCGTCGAGCAGCACGTCCTCGACATCCTGCGCCGGGTGTTCGAGCTGCACGGGTTCGGCGGGATCGAGACGCGCGCGGTCGAGCCGCTCGACCAGCTCCTGCGCAAGGGCGAGACGTCCAAGGAGGTCTACGTCCTGCGGCGCCTGCAGGAGGAGGCGGGCGACGCCGACGCGGCGGGCCGGGGCGACAAGCAGCTCGGCCTGCACTTCGACCTCACGGTCCCGTTCGCGCGCTACGTCCTCGAGAACGCCGGGCACCTCGCGTTCCCGTTCAAGCGCTACCAGATCCAGAAGGTGTGGCGCGGCGAGCGCCCCCAGGACGGCCGCTTCCGCGAGTTCACGCAGGCCGACATCGACGTGGTCGGTGCGGGCGAGCTGCCCTACCACTACGAGGTCGAGCTGCCGCTCGTCATGGCCGAGGCGCTCGGCGCGCTGCGCGACATCGGCGTGCCCGAGGTCCGCGTGCTCGTCAACAACCGCCGTGTCGCCGAGGGCTTCTACCGCGGCCTCGGGATCGACGCCGTGGACGAGGTCCTGCGCCAGATCGACAAGCTCGACAAGGTCGGCCCCGAGAAGGTCGCCGCGCTGCTCGTCTCGGAGGCGGGCACGACGCCCGAGCAGGCGCAGGCGTGCCTCGCGCTCGCGGGCATCAGCGGCAGCGACACCGGCGTGGTCGACCGCGTCCGGGCGCTCGCGGCCGAGCACGGCGTGGAGAGCGAGCTGCTCGAGACCGGGCTCGCGGAGCTCGGCGCGCTGGTCGAGGCCGCGAGCGTGCGCGCACCGGGCGTCGTCGTCGCCGACCTCAAGATCGCGCGCGGGCTCGACTACTACACGGGCTCGGTCTACGAGACGGTCCTCGTGGGCCACGAGCAGCTCGGCTCCATCTGCTCCGGCGGGCGCTACGACACGCTCGCCTCCGACGGCGCGAACACGTACCCGGGCGTCGGCCTGTCGATCGGGGTGTCCCGCCTCGTGTCGCGCCTGCTGTCCGCGGGGCTGGTGCGCGCGACGCGCTCGGTGCCGAGCGCCGTCGTCGTCGCGGTGACGAGCGAGGAGACGCGCGAGCAGTCCGACGCGGTCGCGACCGCGCTGCGCTCGCGCGGCATCCCCGTCGAGGTCGCGCCCGCCGCCGCGAAGTTCGGCAAGCAGATCCGCTACGCCGACCGCCGCGGCATCCCGTTCGTGTGGTTCCCCGGCCGCGTCGACGAGGACGGCGCCCGCACGCCGGACCAGGTCAAGGACATCCGCTCGGGCGAGCAGGTCGACGCGGACGCGACGACGTGGGAGCCGCCCGCGGAGGACCTCCTCCCGCGCGTGGTGCCCGCGGGCGGCTGACGCCCGGACGGCGTGACGCGGCCGGCGTCGTCGGTCGCGGTCCTCGCCGAGCGCGTCGTCGTCGAGCCGCGTGAGGCGCCGCGGGCCCGTCCCGGCCCGCGGCGCGCTCACGCGGTGAGCGCACCGATCCCCGTCACCCAGCCTGCGCGCACGCCCACGACGACGACGGCCGTCGCGACGGCGAGCACCACCCCGGCGGCGACGAGGTCGGCCGGGACGAGCGGGACGGGCCGCGAGGACGCGCGCGGCCCGGACCCGAGCCCGCGCGACTCGAGCGCGACGGTGAGCCGTTCGGCGCGCCGCACCGCGCCGACGAGCAGGGCGAAAGCCGCCGCGCCGAGCGCCCGGGGTGACCGGGGGAGCGCGCCGGGACGGCGCCGCGGGTCGCGGACGGCCTGGGCGCAGCGGATCGTGTGCCACGCCTCGGGGAGCTCGGTGAGCAGCCGGTGCGCGGCGAGCACCGCGTACGTCCACGTCGCGGGCAGCCGCGCGTGCTCGTGCAGGCTGGCCATGAGGCGCACGGGGTCGGTCGCGAGGACGAGCGTGAGCGACAGCGCGCCCACGAAGAGCGTCCGCACGGCGAGCCCCGCACCGACGGCGAGCCCGTCCACGGGGACCGTGAGCGGCCCGAGCGCCAGGGTCTCGCCGCCGGGCCGCGTGACGACGTTGACGACGAGCAGGCTCGTCGCGAACAGCACGAAGGGCACGTGCGCGAGGGCGAGCGCGCGCACGCGCACCCGACCGAGCGCGAGCAGCGCGACGACCGCGAGCGCCCACCCGACGGCGGGCGTGACGGGGTCGGTGACGAGCAGCGCGCCGGTCGACAGGGCGAGCACCGTCGCGAGCTTGACGGTCGGGTTCCACCGTTCGAGCGGGGTCGGGCGGCCAGCGGTCACGACGGCGACCCCGCGAGGGCCGCGGGCACCGTCGCCGCGTCGGTGGCGGCGTCGAGCGCGCGCACGAGCGCCCCGGGGTCGACGCCGCGGGCGCGGCCGACGCGCGACCACCACGCGAGCACGGGTGGCAGGCGCAGCCCGGCCCGGGCCCGCAGCGCGTCGTCGGCGAGGACGTGGGGCGCCGGGGCGACGGCGGCGAGGCGGCCGTCGACGACGACGGCCAGGCGGTCGGCGACCGCGGCGGCGAGCGCGAGGTCGTGCGTGACGACGACCACGGCACCGCCCGCGTCGGCCCGGTCCCGCAGGGCGCGCGCGACGGCGGCGGCCTGGGTGCGGTCGAGCCCGGACGTCGGCTCGTCGGCGAGGAGGACGGGCGGGTCGAGCACGGTCGCGGCCGCGAGGGACAGGCGTCGCTGCTCGCCGCCGGAGAGCCGGTAGGGGCTCTCGTCGGCGACGTGGGCGAGGCCGAACCGCTCGAGGGCCCGTGCGGTGCGCGCCTCGACGTCGGGACGGCGCGCGCGCCGCGCGGACCACGCGACCTCCTCGCGCACGGTGCGCGCCAGGAGCTGGTGCTCGGGGTCCTGGAGCACCAGGGCGACGGACCCGGCGTCCGTGGTGACGACTCCCGTCGTGCGCTCCACCCCGGCGAGACCGCGCAGGAGCGTCGACTTGCCGCCGCCGTTCGGCCCGACGACGGCGAGCAGCTCGCCCGCCCGCACGTCGAGGTCGACGTCGCGCACCACGGGGCGCGCCCCGCGCCGGCGGCGGCCCGGCGCGCCGCGCAGCACCCCCAGGCCCCGTGCGCGCAGGAGCGCCGGCCCGTGCGCGGGGCGGGCCGGTCGTGCGGGCGTGCCCCGGGCGCGGTCGACGAGCCAGTCGTCGGTCGCGGGGTCGCCGAGGGGCGCGGGCGCGCCCGCGTGCTCGAGCCGGACCGCGAGCGGGAGCCGGCACCCGAGCGCGGCGAGCGCGCCGGCGTGCTCGCGCAGCACGTGGTCCGTCGGGCCGTGCGCGAGCACGCGACCGCCGCGGTCGAGCGCGAGCGTCGCCGCGGGCAGCGTGCCGAGCTCGTCGAGCCGGTGCTCGACGAGCACGGCGGAGCGGCCCCGCCCCGCCGGGTCCCGCTGGTCGGACCCGCCGACCGGCGTCGTGGGCCGGGCGAGCCCGGCGACGAGGGTGCCGACGTCGTGCGCGGCGGCCGGGTCGAGGAGCGCCGTGGGCTCGTCGAGCACCACGAGACCCGGGTCGGCGACGAGCGCCGCGGCGAGGGCGACCCGCTGCGCCTCGCCCCCGGACAGGGCGTGCGTCGGCCGGTCGCGGAGGTGGGCGGCCCCGGCGGACTCCAGGGCCGCGGTCGAGCGCGCGTCCACGGTGGCCGGGTCGGTGCCGCGGTTCTCGAGCGCGAACCGCAGCTCGTCGTCCACGCGCGCCAGGCAGAGCTGGTCGCCCGGGCGCTGCTGCACGAGGCCGACGTGCGCGGCGAGCGCGGCCGGCGTCGTCTCGCGCGGGTCGGTGCCCGCGACGCGCAGGTGGCCGCGCACCACGCCGGGCAGGGTGTGCGGGACGACGCCGACGAGCGCGCGCACGAGCGTCGACTTCCCCGACCCGGAGGGGCCGACGACGAGCAGGGACGTGCCGGCGGGCACGACGACGTCGACGTCGTGGAGCACCGGGCGCGCGCGGTGGCCCAGGGCCACGTCCAGGTGCGCGGCCTCGACGGCGTGGGGCGCGCTGGACGCGTCAGTCACGGGTCGCGCCGATCGCGAAGGCGTCGAGCGCGCCGGTGCGTGCGAGCGCGTCGCCGAGCAGGCGCGCCGCGAGCCCGCACAGCACCACGCACGAGACGACCTGGACGCCCAGGCGCAGCATCGCGAGGTCCTGGCCGAGCCAGCCGAGGCGGACCGCGTTGAACGCGAACGTGACGAGCGCCGCGCTCACGCCCGACGCGACGAAGACGCCCCACCCGAACCGGCGGTAGCGGGTGAGCGCGAAGGGGAGCTCGGCGCCGGCGCCCTGGACGAGCCCCACGAGGAGGAGCAGCGGTCCTGCGGGCGAGGCGAGGAAGACGACCTCCACGAGCGCCGCGAGCGTCTCGGCGAGGACGCCCACGCCCGGCCGGCGCACGATGTAGGTGGCGAGCGGCCCGACGACGATCCACGCGCCCGCGAGCACGTTCGCCGCGAGGTCCGCGAGCGGGCCCATGAGGATCTGCAGCGGTGCCCAGAGCTGCACGAACGCCCAGTAGACGAAGCCGAAGACCACGCCGAGTACCGCGACGAGCACCGTCTCGTGCAGCGCCGGCCCGCGCCGTCCGCCCCCGGCACCCGGCGGCCGGACCCTCGTGCCGGGCGCGCTCGCGGTCGGGGTCGTGGCCGGGGTCCGCGCGGCGGGCGGTGCGGGCGGGGGCGTCGTGCCGGGCTCGGTCATGCGGGTTCCCTCCGTCGGGCCCCCGGTCGAGGGGTGCACGACGACGCCGCCCGCCGCCCCGCGCGTCCGGCCGGGCGCGGGCGCGCGGGCACGGCGCGCAGGGGACGGTGACGTCGGCCCTGCTCCCTTCGCTGGTACGAACCAGATCAGGTTCCACGGGTCTGCGGGTGGGACGGGTGTCCGGCCTGCACTCTCAGCGCTCGTGCGCTCCCCGGGGGCGTTCGGCCCGACCCTAGGCCCGCCGGGCGCACGGGGGACACCGGCGTCTCACGCAGCGGGACGGTGCGCGGCACGTGTGCGAGGGTGGCCGGGGCCCCGCCGCCGGCGGACGGCCGGGACACGACGGGACGAGGCACGCATGACGACGGACAACGACCCCGCGGCGGTCGCCGAGCTGGACCGCCTCGACAGCGAGGTCCGCGCGGCCGCGCCGGGCGACACGACCGCGCAGGTCGCCCTGTGGCGACACGTGTCGCGCCTGGCGACGTGGTTCTTCGTCGCCCGTGGCGAGCCCGACCGGCCGAGGCCCTACGCGGTCGCCGCGCCGCAGGGGCCGATGGTCTGCCTCTACAGCAGCGCCACCCGCGCGCGCGACGCGGCGCACGCCCTCGGAGTCGTCCCGGCGGGCGAGCCGGTGCCGCTGCTCGCCGTGCCGATGCCGGACGCCGTCGGCTACGTCGCGTCGCTCGGTGCGGCCGGGGTCGTCGGCGTGGCGCTGGACCACCCCCGGATCGGTCACTTCGTCCCGCTCGCGAACCTCACGACGCTCCAGGCGTGGGTCGAGGAGGACGCGCGCTGACACCCACCGCGCGAGCGCCTTGACACCCTTTCGAACACCTGTTCGAATGGCGACGTGCGGTGGGACGGACAGGCGATCGGCGCGGACGACGGCGCGCTCCCGGGGCTGGAGCGCGCGGGCCTCGTGCGCAGCGTGCGCACGCCCGAGTTCGCGGGCATCACGTTCCACGAGGTGACGGCCAGGAGCGCGCTGTCCAAGGTCCCGGCGATGTCGCGCATGCCGTTCCGCTGGACCGTCAACCCCTACCGCGGCTGCAGCCACGCGTGCTCGTACTGCCTCGACCCGCGGACCCCCGTCCTGCTCGCCGACGGCACCCAGCGCCCCGTCGGGGACCTGCGCGTCGGCGACGAGATCGTCGGGACAGCCCCGCACGGGGCCTACCGCCGGTACGTGCGCACGCGCGTCCTCGACCGCTGGACCACGCGCAAGCGCGCCTACCGCGTCACCCTCGCGGACGGCACCCGGCTCGTCGCGAGCGGCGACCACCGCTTCCTCACCGAGCGCGGCTGGCGCCACGTCGTCGGCGGGGCGGGGCACCGCGCCCACCTCGCGCTCGGCGACGTGCTCGTCGGCCCGGGCGCCGCGGCGCTCGCGGGCGGCGACGCCGTGCTCGACGGCCGCGACGTGACCGGCAGCGACGGGCTGCGGGTCGACTCCCTCGAGGCCCTCGACGGCCCGGGCGAGGAGACCGAGCTCGTCGACATCACCACCGGCACGCGCGACTTCGTCGCCGCGGGCGTCGTGAGCCACAACTGCTTCGCCCGCCCGACCCACCAGTACCTCGACCTCGACGCAGGGGAGGACTTCGACCGCGAGGTCGTCGTCAAGGTCAACGTGGACGAGGTGCTGCGCGCCGAGCTCGCGCGCCGCTCCTGGGCCCACGAGCCGGTCGCGCTCGGCACCAACACGGACCCCTACCAGCGCGCGGAGGGCCGCTACCGGCTCATGCCCGGCATCATCGACGCGCTCGCCGGGTCCGGCACCCCGCTGTCGATCCTCACCAAGGGCACCCTCCTGCGCCGCGACCTCCCGCTCCTCGCCGACGCGTCCTCGCGCGTCGAGGTGGGGATCGGCGTCTCCCTCGCCCTCCTCGACCCCGCGCTCCAGGCGAGCGTCGAGCCCGGCACGCCCACGCCGCGCGCCCGGCTCGACCTGATCCGCGCGATCCGCGAGGCCGGCCTGCCGTGCGGCGTCATGGTCGCTCCCGTGCTGCCGTGGCTCACCGACTCGACGCGCGCGCTCACCGACCTGCTCGACGCCGTCAAGGACGCCGGCGCGACGGGGGTCACGGTGCTGCCCCTGCACCTCAAGCCCGGCACGCGCGAGTGGTACATGGGCTGGCTCGCGCGCGAGCACCCGCGGCTCGTGCCCGGGTACGAGCGTGTCTACGCGCGCGGCACGTACGCCTCGACGGCGTACCGGTCGTGGCTCTGGGACCGCGTGCGCCCCCTGCTCGAGGCGCGCGGCTTCGCCGTCTCGGGCCACCGCGGCCCCGCCGGCGTCGAGGGCCGGTACCGCCGCGGCGAGCTCGGCGGCCTCGGAGGCGGCCCGCGCGACGCCGGCCCGCCGGCGGACGGCGCCTACCCGGCCGGGAGCATCGCACGAGGTGACCGGGCCGCGGGGCACCGCGGCCACGACGGGGCGCTCGCGGGCATGCCGGTCGACGGCGGGGGGCTGGACGTCGTCGGCGGGGGAGTCGAGCAGGTCCTGTTCTGACGAGGCGCCGGGCCGGGAGGAGGCGTGACCGCGGCCGGTGCGCCCGGTAGGCGGGTCAGGAGGGCCGGTCGCGGTGCGGCACGGCGCTGACCCGGACGATGTCCGTCCGGGCCACGGCCCGGTCGCGGACGTCGGCCAGCGCGACGCGCGCGGGGTCGGCCAGGTACGCGGCGAGCGCGTCGTCGTCGGGCATCTCGATGACCTGCACCTCGGTCGGCAGCGCCGCGTCCTGGCCGGGCAGCGCGCGGACGCGCGAGACCACGCGCCCGCCGTGGACCGGCACGAGGGCGAGGACGTCGTCCTCGTACGCGGTGAGCAGGTCGGCGCTGCCCGCGGTGGGCCACAGCAGGACGCACAGGGTGATCGGCATGCTCGGCACGGTACGCCGCTGCGCGTGCCGCCACGGCTCGACCGTCTCCCCGCTCCGAGGCGGGCTCGTCCCCCCGCGCTCGCCCGTGCCCTTGCGGTCGCCGGCGCCCCAGCCGTCGCTCGGCGAGACCGTCAGGCGTCGGCGAGGCGCGCCGGGAAGCCGCCCGTCGCCACCGGACCCCAGCGCGTGATCGTCAGGCGCACGAGCGACTTGCCCTGCGTGACCATCGCGGCACGGTACTCGTCCCAGTCCGGGTGCTCGCCGCTGATCGACCGGTAGTACTCGACGAGCGGCTCGACCGAGTCCGGCAGGTCGATGACCTCGGCCTCGCCGTCGACCTGCACCCACGGGTCCGAGAACCGCTCGCCGAGCGACAGCAGCGACGCCCGCGCGTCGCGGCGCACGTTCACCGCCTTCGCGCGCTCCGGGTACGTCGACACGACCACCCGGCCCTCGGCGTCGACCCCGTACGTCACCGGGCTGAGCTGCGGGCGACCGTCCCGCCGGGTCGTCACGAGCACGCCGTCGTGGCGCGAACGCAGGAACTCCACGAGCTCGTCGCGCTCGACGCGCCGGTTCGTCGCGATGGTGCGTGCCACCAGGTCTCCCTCCTCGTGCGGGCGCGCACCGGCCGGTGCGCGCCGCCACCGGCCCACGGTGCCCGGCACCGCCCGGTGGCACCCGCCACGGTATCCCGGTCGAGCCCCGGCGCCCGCCCGCACTAGACTTCCCGGGACGCGCCCCCGTCCCGGGAGCGCGACCCCACCGCCCACCTGGAAGGAACCCTCCGTGCTGCGCACCCGAACGGCCGGCTCACTGCGGGCCGAGCACACCGGTCAGACCGTCACCCTCACGGGCTGGGTCGACCGTCGGCGCGACCACGGCGGCGTCGCCTTCATCGACCTGCGCGACGCGTCCGGCATCGCCCAGGTCGTCATCCGCGACGAGGCCGTCGCGCACCCGCTGCGCAACGAGTTCGTCCTCCAGGTCACCGGCGAGGTCTCGCGCCGCCCCGAGGGCAACGAGAACACGGCCCTGCCCACGGGCGAGATCGAGGTCGTCGCGAGCGACGTCGTCGTGCTCAACACGTCCGAGGCCCTGCCGTTCCAGGTCTCCACGGCGCTCGCGGACACCGAGACGATCGGCGAGGAGGCGCGCCTCAAGCACCGCTACCTCGACCTGCGCCGCCCCGCGCCCGCGCACGCGCTGCGCCTGCGCGCCAAGGTCAACCAGGCCGCGCGCCGCGTGCTCGACGCGGAGGACTTCGTCGAGATCGAGACGCCGACCCTCACGCGGTCGACCCCGGAGGGCGCGCGCGACTTCCTCGTGCCCGCGCGCCTCGCGCCCGGCTCCTGGTACGCGCTGCCGCAGTCGCCGCAGCTGTTCAAGCAGCTCCTCATGGTCGCGGGCATGGAGCGCTACTACCAGATCGCGCGCTGCTACCGCGACGAGGACTTCCGCGCCGACCGCCAGCCCGAGTTCACGCAGCTCGACGTGGAGATGAGCTTCGTCGAGCAGGACGACGTCATCGCCCTCGCGGAGAAGATCCTCGTCGCGCTGTGGGAGCTCGTCGGGTACACGATCCCGACGCCGATCCCGCGCATGACGTTCCACGACGCGATGCGCCTGTACGGCACGGACAAGCCCGACCTGCGCTTCGGCAACCCGCTCGTCGAGCTCACGGACTACTTCAAGGACACGCCGTTCCGCGTGTTCCAGGCCGAGTACGTCGGCGCCGTCGTCATGGCGGGCGGGGCGTCGCAGCCGCGTCGCCAGTTCGACGCGTGGCAGGAGTGGGCCAAGCAGCGCGGCGCCCGCGGCCTCGCGTACGTGACGTTCGGCGAGGACGGGACGCTCGGCGGCCCGGTCGCGAAGAACCTGTCCGACGCGGAGCGCGAGGGCCTGCGCGACGCGACGGGCGCCCAGCCGGGCGACGCCGTGTTCTTCGCCGCGGGCAAGACGTCGGACTCGCGCGCGCTGCTCGGCGCCGCGCGCCAGGAGATCGCCCGGCGCACGGGGCAGATCGACGAGGACGCGTGGGCGTTCGTGTGGGTCGTGGACGCGCCGCTGTTCAAGCCGACCGGCGAGGACGACGACGTCGACCTGGGCCACTCCGCCTGGACGGCCGTGCACCACGCGTTCACGTCCCCGACGCCGGAGTGGATCGACACGTTCGAGCAGAACCCGGGCGAGGCGCTCGCCTACGCGTACGACATCGTGTGCAACGGCAACGAGATCGGCGGCGGGTCCATCCGTATCCACCGCCGCGACGTGCAGGAGCGCGTCTTCGACGTCATGGGCATCGGTCCCGAGGAGGCGCAGGAGAAGTTCGGCTTCCTCCTCGACGCGTTCAAGTTCGGCGCGCCGCCGCACGGCGGGATCGCGTTCGGCTGGGACCGCATCGTGGCGCTGCTGACGAAGTCCGACTCGATCCGCGACGTCATCGCGTTCCCGAAGTCGGGCGGCGGGTTCGACCCGCTCACGCAGGCCCCCGCGCCGATCACGCCCGAGCAGCGCAAGGAGGCGGGCGTCGACGCGAAGCCCGCCGCCCCGGCCGTTGGGACGGACGGCGCGGCCGGCGCCTGACGCCGTCCGAGCCAGAGCGCCGAGGGCGCCCCACCCCGCACGCGGGTGGGGCGCCCTCGGCGCTCTGCGCTCCTCGGGGCGCGGCGCGAGCGTCCGTCAGTGGGTGATCGCGAGACGGCGGTGCACCCACCGCAGCGGCCGCGGCGCCCACCAGTTGTACCGGCCGAGGAGCGTCATCGTCGCCGGGACGAGGAGCAGACGCACGATCGTCGCGTCGACGAGCACCGCGACCGCGAGCGCGAAGCCGACCTCCTTGATGACGAGCAGGTCGCCCACGACGAACCCGGCGAAGACCACGATGATGATCGCGGCCGCCGACGTGATGATCCGCCCGGAGCGCTGCAGGCCGAGGCGCACCGCCTCGTCGTTCGTGGCGCCGGCGTCGTAGAGCTCCTTGATCCGCGCGAGGAGGAACACCTCGTAGTCCATCGCGAGGCCGAACGCGAACGCCACGACGAGCGCGACCACGTACGTCTCGATCCCCCCGACCGAGGTGAAGCCGAGCAGCCCCTCCAGGTGCCCGTCCTGGAACACCCACACGAGCACGCCGAGCGACGCCGCGAGCGAGAGCGCGTTCGTCAGCAGCGCCTTGACCGGTACGACGACCGAGCCCGTCATGAGGAACAGCAGCACGAGCGTCGCTCCGACGACGATCCCCACGGCCCACCACACGCGCTCGCCGAGCGCGTCGAGGAAGTCGACCTGACCCGCGGCCTGCCCGGTGACCCACACGTCGAAGCCGGCGTCGGTGGCCCGCACCTCCCGCACGACCGACACGGCCTCCGGGCTGCCCGCGTCACCGGCCTCGACGTGCACGCCGACCACGGCGTACGGGCCCACCGGCGCGGCCGGGTCGACGCTCGCGACGCCGTCGAGCCGCGCGACGTCGTCGGCCCACGCCTGCGCGTCCGCGACGCTCGCGTCCACGACCGCGACCACCTGGGCGCTCTCGCTCGACGGGTACTGCGCCGCGAGCTCGTCGACGAACTCGCGCTGCGGCGAGCCCTGGGGGAGCAGCTCGATGCCCGAGTTGCGCATGTGCAGCCCGAGCACGGGCAGCGCGAGGACCACGAGCACGACGACCGTCGTGACGAGGACCCACACCGGGTGACGCTGCACGCGCGCCGCGAGCCGGGAGAACGCGCCCTCGTCCGACTGCACGTCCGCCGTGCGGGCGAGCAGCCGCCGCAGGCCGGGCACGCGGCCCAGCACGCCGGGCTGCGCGAGACGGCGCCCGGAGAACGCGAGCAGCGCGGGGACGAGCGTGAGCGCCGTCGCGACCGCGACGAGCACCACGCCTAGCCCGCCCGCGCCGACCGACCGCAGGATGTCCGGGCGGAACACCATGAGGCCCGCGATCGAGATCGCGACCGTGAGCGCGGAGAACGCGACGGTGCGTCCCGCCGTCGCCATCGTGCGCACGAGCGCCGCGTGCACCACGCCGTCCCCGCGCCGCCGGCGCAGCGCCGGGTCGTCGCCCGCCGCGATCAGGCGGTGCAGCTCCTCCCGGAACCGCGACACGACGAGCAGGCCGTAGTCGATCGACAGGCCCAGGCCCAGCAGGGTGACGACGTTGACCACCGAGGCGTCGACGTCGAGCACGTACGTCAGGCCCAGCAGCACGCCGAGCCCCGTCCCGATGGACGCGACCGCGCCCGCCATCGGCATCGCCGCGGCGAGGAACCCGCCGAACACCAGCACCATGATGAGCAGCGCGACCGGCAGGGCGACCTTCTCGCCCGTCGTGAGGTCCTCCTCGACCTGCCCCGTGATCGCCTCGACGATGAGGGCGTTCGAGCCCACGAGCCCCGTCGCGTCACCGGCCGCGCCCGGGGCGGCCTGCGCGAGCGTGGCCGGGACCGCGTCGAGCTGCTCGACGACCCGCTCGGCCACCGCGTCCGTGCGCTCGGCGTCGATGTCGGTGCGCAGCGTCACCACCGACAGGAACCCCTCCCCGTCGCTCGCGACGAGCGACTGCGCCGCCGGGTCCTCGACCCCGCCCGGGATCACGTACGGGTTGATGACCGTGTCCACGCCCTCGATCGCCACGAGGTCCGCGTTGACCTCGGTCATCGCCTCGACGACCTCGGCGTCCGCCGGGTCGACCCCGCTCACGAGGAGCGTGATCTCCGGACCCCCCTCGTCGTTCTCGGCCAGGACCTGCGTCGCGCGCTCGCTGTCCGAGCCGGGGACGGTCGGCGCGCCCGTCGTCACCCGGTCGAACACGCCCTCGCCGTGCACGCCGAACAGCGCGAGCGCGAAACCGAGACCGGTGAGGACGACCCACACGACGACGGTCAGGCGGGGACGGCGGGCGACACGACGACCAAGGCTCTCGAACACGAGCGTCAGCATCCCACCCGCCCGTGCCGCCTGTCAGATCGCCCCGCACCGTGCGGACCGACGTTCACCCGACCTCCCCAGGACCCGGTCGGCACGACCCGTGGGCGGCGGTGCGTAGGCTCGGGCCCATGTCCACCGGTGATCTCTTCGGCGGCGACCTCTTCGGCGCCGCCACCTCCGGCGCGCAGGGCACGCCGCGACCCGGACCGGGGGCCCCGCTCGCCGTGCGCATGCGCCCCGCCGCCCTCGACGAGGTCGCGGGCCAGGCCCACCTGCTCGTGCCCGGCTCGCCCCTGCGGCGCCTCATCCAGTCCGGCACCGGGAGCGACGCGTCCGGCGGGCGCGCCGCACCCGGCTCCGTCATCCTCTGGGGCCCTCCCGGCACCGGCAAGACGACGCTCGCCTACCTCATCGCGACCGCCTCGGGCCGCCGCTTCGTCGAGCTCTCCGCCGTCACCGCGGGCGTCAAGGACGTCCGCACCGTCGTCGAGGACGCCCGCCGCCGCCTCGCCACGGGCGGCGAGGAGACCGTCCTGTTCATCGACGAGGTGCACCGCTTCTCCAAGTCGCAGCAGGACGCGCTCCTGCCGAGCGTCGAGAACCGCTGGGTCACCCTCGTCGCCGCGACCACGGAGAACCCGAGCTTCTCCGTCAACTCGCCCCTGCTCTCGCGCTCCCTCCTGCTCACGCTCCAGCCTCTCGGGGACGACGACGTCCGCGCGCTCGTGCGCCGCGCCGTCACCGACGAGCGCGGGCTCGGCGGCCTCGTCGCGCTCACCGACGAGGCCGAGGACCACCTCGTGCGCCTCGCCGGCGGCGACGCCCGCAAGGCCCTCACCGTCCTCGAGGCCGCGGCCGGCGCCGCCCTCTCCGACGCCCCCGCGCCCGCGACGCCCGCCGCGCCCGCCGCGTCCGAGGACGCCGACCCCGAGGACGCCGCGGCTCCCGACGCCACGACGGACGGCGACCCCGTGCGCGTCGACCTCGACGCGGTCGAGCGCGCCGTCGACGTCGCCGCCGTGCGCTACGACCGCGACGGCGACCAGCACTACGACGTCGTCTCCGCGTTCATCAAGTCGATGCGCGGCTCCGACGTCGACGCCGCCCTGCACTACCTCGCGCGCATGATCGCCGCGGGGGAGGACCCGCGGTTCATCGCGCGGCGCCTCGTCATCGCCGCGGCCGAGGACGTCGGCATGGCCGACCCGTCCGCCCTGCAGACCGCCGTCGCCGCCGCGCAGGCCGTCCAGCTCATCGGGATGCCCGAGGGGCGGATCGTCCTCGCGGAGGCCGTCGTGCACCTCGCGACCGCGCCGAAGTCCAACGCCGCCTACCTCGGCATCGACGCGGCGCTCGCGGACGTGCGGGCCGGCCGGGCGGGGTCCGTCCCGGCGCACCTGCGCGACGCGCACTACCCGGGAGCCAAGCAGCTGGGCCACGGCACCGGGTACGTCTACGCGCACGACGCCCCGCACGGCGTCGCCGCGCAGCAGTACCTGCCGGACGCGCTCGTCGGGTCGCGGTACTACACGCCGACGGACCGCGGGTACGAGCGGCAGGTCGCCGACCGGCTGGGGCGCATCCGGGACATCCTCGCGCCCGGCGGCGCGGACGGCTCACGACCGTAGGGCGCACGCGCGGTCCGGACGGTCGGGCGCGACCCCGGCCCGCCCGCGCGACCGACCGCGCGACCGACCGGACCCGGCGGCTCCGGTGGTGCGGTAGACTTCTCAGGTTGCCTGCACGGCGACCACCTGGGACCTCGGCCCCGACCCGTACCTCTCCGGCGGAGAGACGCGCGGTCCATCGGCTGGTCCCGCACCCGGACCCGGCTCCTCGGGACCAGGTGTGACGTCAGTACACACACGACAGGAATGAGAGAACGCTGTGACGTCTGTCAAGCGCTCGCGCCGCCAGGTCCGCCTGAGCCGCGCCCTGGGCATCGCCCTCACCCCGAAGGCCGTCAAGCACTTCGAGAAGCGCCCGTACCCCCCGGGTGAGCACGGCCGGGCCCGCCGCCGCACCGAGTCCGACTACGCGGTCCGTCTGCGCGAGAAGCAGCGTCTGCGCGCCCAGTACATGCTCCGCGAGAAGCAGCTCGCGCGTGCGTACGAGGAGGCCCGCAAGGACAAGGGTCTGACCGGTGAGGCGCTCGTCGAGAACCTCGAGACCCGTCTCGACGCGCTCGTGCTGCGCGCCGGCTTCGCCCGCACCATCCTGCAGGCGCGCCAGGCGGTCACGCACCGCCACATCCTCGTCGACGGCAAGATCGTCGACCGCCCGTCGTTCCGAGTGAAGCCCGGCCAGACCCTCCAGGTCAAGCCGAAGAGCCAGGCGACGACGCCGTTCCAGGTCGCCGCCGCGGGCGCGCACCGCGACGTCCTCCCCGCCGTCCCGGGCTACCTGGACGTCCAGCTCGAGAAGCTGAGCGCGGTCCTCACGCGTCGCCCGAAGCGCGCCGAGGTCCCCGTGCAGTGCGAGGTCCAGCTCGTCGTCGAGTACTACGCTCGCTGAGTCCCGCTCCGGACGCCTCGCTCCCCGCTTCGTCGGCGAGCGAGGCGTTCGTGCGTCCGGGCGCTGCACCGATCCTTGCGGACTCGTCCGCGTCGACCCGTCGCGCCGTGCCGGACGCCGGTCCCCGCCCTGGTGCGGGTAGTGTTTCGCGGAGCCGCGCGTCGTCCGCGAGGACCCCGCGGCGACCCGCCCGGGGCGCGCGTCGGGCGGGCCCGGACAAGGCACCGTGACAGGCACTGGAGGAAGAATGTCCCTGGGAGATGTGGCCGGCCTCATCGCAGCCGTCGCGTTCGTGCTGCTCGTCGGTCTGCTCGCGGTGCCGCTCCTCAAGCTCGGCCGCGTGCTCGACGAGGCGCGCGCGAGCATCAAGGAGGTCACGGACCACTCCGTCCCGATCCTCGACGAGGCCGCCTCGACCGTGGCCACGACGAACAGCCAGCTCGTCAAGGTGGACACCATCACGACGTCGGCCGCGCAGGTGAGCGAGAACGTCTCCGCGCTCACCGGCCTGTACGCCGCGACGTTCGGCGCGCCGCTCGTCAAGGTCGCCGCGTTCACCTACGGCGTGCGGCAGGCCGCCGCGCGCTCGTTCGGCCGCGGCCGGTCCTCGGGCCGTGAGGGGGGTCGGCGCTGATGCGCCGCGTGCTCTGGGTCGGCGTCGGGGTCGCGATCACCGTGGTGGTCGTCGTCCGCGGCCGGCGGATCCTCGCGCGCCTCGCCCCCGCGTCGCTCGTGGACCAGGCGACCGAGCAGGTCAACGGCCTCGGCGAGCGCGTCGTCGAGATCGCCCGCGACTTCCGCGTCGAGTTCGCCGCGGCGCGCGACGCGCGCGAGCAGGAGCTCATGGCGGCGCTCCTCGCCGAGGGCCAGGAGGACCCCGAGGCGGTGCGAGCGCGCCGGGCGGCCGGCCGCCACGCGCGACCGTCCGCCGCAGCGGCACCCACCGACGACACGGACGACGTCGAGGACCTCCTCGGTTACTCCTTCTAGGACGCGGCGCCCGCGCCGCGAGCCCCACCGCACGACCCCCGCACGACCCACCGACTGCCCCCGAAGGACATCATGCGCACCGCCGAGATCCGCAAGCGCTGGCTCGACTACTTCGCCGACCGCGACCACACCGTCGTGCCGTCGGCGTCGCTCGTCTCCCCGGACCCGTCCACGCTGTTCACCATCGCGGGCATGGTCCCGTTCATCCCGTACATGACGGGCGAGCAGACGCCGCCGTGGGACCGCGCGACGAGCGTCCAGAAGTGCGTGCGCACGCTCGACATCGACGAGGTCGGCAAGACGACCCGCCACGGCACGTTCTTCCAGATGAACGGCAACTTCTCGTTCGGGGACTACTTCAAGGAAGGCGCGATCACCTACGCCTGGGACCTCGTCACGGGCTCGCGCGAGGAGGGCAAGTACGGGTTCGACCCGGAGAGCGTCTGGGTCACCGTCTACCACGACGACGACGAGGCGCGGCAGCTGTGGAAGCGCATCGCCGGCCTGCCCGACGAGCGCATCCAGGCGCGCGGCAAGAAGGACAACTACTGGTCGACCGGCCAGCCCGGCCCCGCCGGCCCGTGCTCGGAGATCTACATCGACCGCGGCCCCGAGTTCGGCCGCGAGGGCGGGCCCGTCGTCGACGAGGACCGCTACCTCGAGATCTGGAACCTCGTGTTCATGCAGTACGCGATCGACGACGTGAAGTCCAAGGAGGACTTCCGCATCGTCTCCGAGCTCGCGCGCAAGAACATCGACACGGGCATGGGCCTGGAGCGCGTCGCGTACCTGCTCCAGGGCAAGGACAACCTCTACGAGATCGACGAGGTGTTCCCCGTCATCGCCGCGGCCGAGGAGCTCTCGGGCCGGCGGTACGGCGCGAACCACGAGGACGACGTGCGCATGCGCGTCGTCGCGGACCACGTGCGCTCGGCGCTCATGATCATGAGCGACGGCGTGCGCCCCTCGAACGAGGGCCGCGGCTACGTGCTGCGTCGCCTCCTGCGCCGCTCGGTGCGCGCGATGCGTCTGCTGGGCGTCGAGGACCGCGCGATGCCCGCGCTGCTGCCCGTGAGCCGCGACGCCATGGCGCCGTCGTACCCGGAGGTCGCGACCGACTTCGCGCGCATCTCCGACGTCGCCTACACGGAGGAGGACGCGTTCCGCCGCACGCTCACGGCCGGGACGACGATCCTCGACACCGCCGTGTCCAGGGCCAAGGCCGCGGCCGGCTCCGGCAGCACGCCGGTGCTGGGCGGCGACCAGGCGTTCGCGCTCCACGACACGTACGGCTTCCCGATCGACCTCACGCTCGAGATGGCCGCCGAGCAGGGCGTCCAGGTCGACGAGAAGGCGTTCCGCGCGCTCATGACCGAGCAGCGCCAGCGTGCGCGCGCCGACGCGCTCGCGAAGCGCTCGGGCGGCGTGGACACGGCGGCGTACGAGTCGCTCGCGTCCGGGCTCGCGGCTCCCGTCGAGTTCCTCGGGTACACCGAGTCGTCGGCGTCCGTGCGCGTCGAGGGCCTGCTCGTCGACGGCGTGCCCGCGCCCGCGGCGACGGCCCCCGCCGACGTCGAGGTCGTGCTCGACCGCACGCCGTTCTACGCCGAGGCCGGCGGCCAGCTCGCCGACCACGGCACGATCGTGCTCGACAGCGGGGCGACCATCGAGGTCGACGACGTCCAGCGCCCGATCAAGGGCCTGTCCGTGCACCGCGGACGCCTCGTCGAGGGCACCGCGGCGCTCGGCGACCCCGGGACCGCGACGATCGACCGGGACCGCCGCAAGGCGATCAGCCGCGCCCACTCGGCGACGCACATGATCCACAAGGCGCTCCAGGAGTCGCTCGGCAAGGACGCGACCCAGGCCGGGTCCGAGAACGCGCCCAGCCGCATCCGCTTCGACTTCCGCCGCTCGTCCGCCGTGCCCTCGGGCGCGCTCTCGGAGATCGAGGAGCGGGTCAACACCCAGCTCCAGGAGAACCTCGAGGTCACGGACCAGCTCATGCCGATCGCCGAGGCGCGCGCCATGGGGGCCATGGCGCTGTTCGGCGAGAAGTACGGCGACGTCGTGCGCGTCGTGTCGATCGGCGGCGACTGGTCGCGCGAGCTCTGCGCGGGCACGCACGTGCAGCGCACGGGCCAGCTCGGCCTCGTGACGCTGCTCGGCGAGTCCTCGATCGGCTCGGGCGTGCGCCGCGTCGACGCGCTCGTCGGCGACGGCGCGTACGGCTTCCAGGCCAAGGAGCACGCGCTCGTGGGCCAGCTCACCGGCCTGCTCAACGTGCGCACCGACGAGCTCCCCGACCGCGTGAGCGCGCTCGTGTCGCGCCTGCGCGACGCGGAGAAGGAGCTCGCGCAGCTCCGCCAGGCCCAGCTGCTCGCGGTCGCGGGCACGCTCGCGGCGGGCGCGGAGCTCGTCGGCGGCACGCGCGTCGTCGTGCACGACGCCGGCGAGGTCGCCTCCGCGGACGACCTGCGCGCCCTCGCGCTCGACGTCCGCGGCCGTCTCGGCGAGGCCGACCCCACGGTCGTGGCCGTCGGCGGCGTCGCCAAGGGTCGCCCGCAGGTCGTCGTCGTGACGAACGCCTCCGCCCGCGCGGCGGGGCTGCGCGCCGGGGTGCTCGCCAAGGCTGCCGCCCAGACGCTCGGCGGCGGCGGCGGTGGCAAGGACGACATGGCGCAGGGCGGCGGCACGGACGCGTCCGCGCTCCCCGCGGCGCTGCAGGGCGTGCGCGACGGCGTCGCGGCGGCCGCGTGACGGGCGTCCCCCCGACCACCGGCGACGACGGGCGCGCCCCCCTCCCGCGGGGGGCGCGCCTCGGCGTCGACGTCGGGAGCGTGCGCGTCGGGCTCGCCGCGAGCGACCCGGACGGGCTCGTCGCGACACCCGTCGAGACGCTCGCCCGGGACACCCGCACGGGCGCCGCGGTGCCGGCGGACGTCGCCCGGATCGCCGCCGAGGTCGACGAGCGCGGCGCGCGCGTCGTCTACGTCGGCCTCCCGCGCCACCTCTCCGGGGGCGAGGGCGCCGCGGCCCAGAGCGCACGGGCGTACGCTGAACTGGTGGCACGTGTCGTCGCCCCGGTGCCGGTGCACCTCGTCGACGAGCGGATGACGACCGTCAGCGCGCACCAGGCGCTGCACGCGTCGGGACGCGCCGGGCGCAAGCACCGGAGCGTCGTCGACCAGGCCGCCGCCGTTATCATTCTGCAATCCGCTCTCGACGCCGAGCGGGGCGCGGGGGTGCGCGCCGGAGAACCTGTAGACCCGACAGGAGACCACCGACCGTGACCGACCTGTTCGATCGGCCCGCCGTCCAGGGCGAGCAGCAGCCTGCGCGCTCGTCGCGCGCGGAGCAGCGCGCCCGCCGGGCGGCGAAGAAGCGACGCCAGCGCCGGCGTCGCCGCGCGCTCGTCGTGCTGCTCGTCTCCGTCCTCGTCGTGGGCGGTGCCGGGTACCTCCTGCTCAACAACGCGTCGAGCCTGTTCGGCTTCGCGAACCCGCTCGAGGCCAAGGACTTCGAGGGACCGGGCACCGACCCGGTCGACGTCGTCATCGAGCCCGGCTCGACGGGTCGCGACATGGGTGCTGCGCTCACGGAGGCGGGCGTCGTCGCGAGCTCGGCCGCGTTCATCCAGGCGTTCGAGGCGAACCCGAACGCCGGCAAGATCCAGCCCGGCACCCACACGCTGCTCCTCGGCATGTCCGCCAAGGACGCCGTCGCGCGCCTCGTCGCGAACGACTCGCGCGTCGAGACCAAGATCACGATCCCCGAGGGCTTCACGGTCAAGCAGGTCCTCGAACGTGCCTCCTCGGTCACGGGCATCCCGGTCGCCGAGTTCGAGACGGCCATGGCCGACACCGCGGCGACGGGCCTGCCCGCCGAGGCGAACGGGAACTACGAGGGCTGGCTCTACCCGACGACGTACGTCCTCGAGCCGGGAGACGTGAGCGCGCAGGGCGTGATCCGGAACATGGTCTCGCAGACGGTGATGAAGCTCGACGAGCTGGGAGTGGCTCCGGCGGACCGCGAGTCGGTGCTGAACAAGGCCTCGCTCATCGAGCGCGAGGCGAAGTACGCCCCGGACCGGCCCAAGATGGCGCGGGCCATCGAGAATCGACTGGCGACCGACATGGCGCTCCAGATCGACGCGGCGGTGGCCTACGGGCTGGACAAGCCCGGGACCGAGCTGACGCGCGACGACACGCGCAACCCGGACAACCCGTACAACACCTACGTCCACAAGGGTCTCCCGCCGACGCCCATCGCGAGCCCGGGCGCGGACTCGTTGGCGGCCGTCGTCAACCCCGAGCCGGGTGACTGGATCTTCTGGACCGCCGTCAACCTCGAGACGGGCGAGACGAAGTTCGCCGTGACGTGGGACGAGCACGAGGCGAACGTCGCCGAGCTTCGTCGATGGCAGGCGGAGAACGGCGGGTGAGCGCGACGAGCTCGCCGCGCCGCGCGGCCGTCCTCGGGCACCCCGTCGCCCACTCGTTGTCCCCGGTGCTGCACCGCGCCGCGTACGCGGCGCTCGGCCTCGAGGGCTGGACGTACGACGCGATCGACACCACGGAGGAGCAGCTCCCGGCGCTGGTCAACGGGCTCGACGCGTCCTGGGCGGGCCTGAGCCTGACCATGCCGCTCAAGCACGCGGTGATCCCGCTGCTCGACCACGTCGATCCGCTCGCGAACGTCGTGGGCGCGGTCAACACGCTCGTCGTACAACCGACGGGCGGCCGGCGGCCGACCTTCGTCGGCACGAACACCGACGTGCACGGCCTCGTCGCGGCCCTGCGGGAGGGGCTGGGGGAGCGGGACGCGCGGACCGCCGTCGTGCTCGGCGCGGGCGCGACCGCCGCGTCGACGCTCGCGGCGCTCGCCCAGCTCGGCTGCACCGACCCGACGGTCCTCGTGCGGTCGCTCGGCCGCACCGGCACGCTCCAGCGCGCGGCGCACCGCATGGGCGTCGAGCCGCGCTTCGAGGTCCTCGACCCCGCGTCGCCCGCGCTCGCCGCGCGGCTCGCGGGGGTGGACGTCGTCGTCGCGACGCTGCCCTCGCGCGCCGCCGACCCCGTCGCGGACGCGGTGACCGCGTCCGGCGCGGCCCTGGCGGGAGTGCTGCTCGACGTCGTCTACGACCCGCGCCCCACCGGGCTGTCCGCGGCCTGGGCCCGGGCCGGCGGGACCGTCGTCGGCGGGGAGCGGATGCTCCTGCACCAGGCAGCCGAGCAGGTGCGCCTCATGACGGGCCGGGTCGCGCCGCTCGACGCGATGGACCGCGCCCTGGGCGCGGCGCTCGGCGTCCCGGCCTGACGCCGGGGAAGTCCCGCGGCTCAGCCGCCGGGTATCGCGCCGCCGAGCGCCACGGCGAGGACTGCCCCGAGCACCATCGACGGCCCGAAGGGCACGGCCGCGTCGCGTCGCGCCCGGCGGACCGCGACGAGCGCGAGAGCCCAGAGCCCGCCGAGCAGGAACGGCAGCACGAGCCCGGCCGCGAGGGCGCTCCATCCGAGCCACCCGAGCGGCGTGCCGAGGAGCCCCGCGAGCTTGACGTCGCCGAACCCGAGCCCCGGCGGGTACGCGAGCCGTAGCACGGCGTAGGCCGCGAAGCCGGTCGCGCCACCCGCGAGCGCGCGCACGAGCCCCGCGCCGTCCCCCGTGACGGCCGCCGCGACGGCGAGCAGCAGCACGACGCCGGCCCACGCGGGGAGCACCACGGCGTCGGGGAGCCGGTGCGTGCGTGCGTCGACGACCGCGACGAGCCCGCCGGCCGCGGCGGCGAGCACGAGGGCCGGCGTCGCCCACACCGGTCCCGACCACCAGGCCGCACCCACCGCTGCGACGACCGCCGTGCCGCGCGCGAGCGGCCCCGCGGCGCCGACCTCGTGCGCGACGCGGTCGCGGAGCGTGCGCCACGGCGCGCCCGGTCCTCCGGCCGTCGTGCCGTCCCCCTGCTCGACCATGCGCGGCACCGTAGCGGTCCGGCGCCAGGTCGCGGCGCCGTCGTCCACAGCGCCACCGCGCCCCGCGCCGCACCGGCGTCACCGCGAGGCGGCGCGGCGCCACGTCCCCGACCACGGGGACCACGGCCGCCCGTGCGGGGGCCCGGTCCGCAGTGCGGGCGCCCACCGGGAGGGGGCCGCCGACGTGGGAGGATGGCGATCATGCTGCGTTGGTTGACATCGGGTGAGTCGCACGGCGAGGCGCTGGTCGGCATCCTCGACGGGCTGCCCGCGGGCGTCGAGCTCACGACGGACGACGTGCGGTCCGCCCTCGCGCGCCGCCGCCTCGGGTACGGGCGGGGCTCGCGCCAGAAGTTCGAGCAGGACGAGCTGCGCGTCCTCGGCGGGCTGCGCCACGGCGTGACGCAGGGCGGCCCCCTCGCGGTCGAGATCGCGAACTCCGAGTGGCCCAAGTGGGTCGACGTCATGTCGGCGGACCCGGTGCCGCCCGAGGCGCTCCTCGTCGACGCGGGCACGGGCGACGTGCGCGAGATCGCGCGCAACCGGCCCCTCACGCGGCCGCGCCCCGGTCACGCCGACCTCGTGGGCATGCGCAAGTACGGCTTCGACGACGCGCGCCCCGTGCTGGAGCGCGCCTCGGCGCGCGAGACCGCGACGCGCGTCGCCCTCGGCGCCGCGGCCGCGAAGTTCCTCGAGCAGGCGCTCGGCGTCCGGCTCGTCTCGCACGTCGTGGGGATCGGCCCCGTCGAGGTGCCCGAGGACGCGCCGGTGCCCGGCCCCGACGACGTCGCGGCGCTCGACGCGGACCCCGTGCGCTGCTTCGACCCCGCGACGTCCGCCGCGATGGTCGCCGAGATCGACGACTGCCAGAAGGCCGGTGACACGCTCGGCGGCGTCGTCGAGGTGCTCGCGTACGGCGTCCCGTCCGGGCTCGGCACGTACGCGCAGAGCGACCGCCGGCTCGACGCGCGGCTCGCCGCCGTCCTCATGGGCATCCAGGCGATCAAGGGCGTCGAGGTCGGCGACGGCTTCCGCACCGCGCGCCGCCGCGGCTCGGCCGCGCACGACGAGATCGAGCGCGGCGCCGACGGCCGGATCCACCGCCGCAGCAACCGCGCCGGTGGTGTCGAAGGCGGCATGTCGAACGGCGAGGTCGTGCGCGTGCGCGCCGCGATGAAGCCGATCTCGACCGTGCCGCGCGCGCTCGCGACGGTCGACGTCGTCACGGGCGAGGAGGCCAAGGCCCAGCACCAGCGCTCCGACGTGTGCGCCGTCCCGCCGGCCGCGGTCGTCGCCGAGGCGATGGTCGCGCTCGTGCTCGCGGAGCAGGCGCTCGAGAAGTTCGGGGGCGACTCGGTCGCCGAGGTCCGGCGCAACGCCGAGGCCTACCTCGCCGCGATCCCGGAGCTGCAGCGCTGATGACGCCCGTCCCCGCCGGCACGCGGCCGGTCGTCGTCCTCGTCGGCCCGCCCGGCAGCGGCAAGTCGACCGTCTCGCGGCACCTGGCCGAGCTGCTCGGGCTCGCGCAGCGTGACACGGACACCGACGTCGAGACCGTGGCGGGCAAGCCGGTCTCCGAGATCTTCGTCGACCACGGCGAGCCGCACTTCCGCGAGCTCGAGCGCGAGGCCGTGACGACGGCGCTCGCCACGCACGACGGCGTGCTCGCCCTGGGCGGCGGGGCCGTGCTCGACGAGCACACGCAGGCCGCGCTCGCGGCGTACGCGGCGGCGGGCGGCACGGTCGTGTTCCTCGACGTGAGCCTCGCCCACGCCGCGCCGCGCGTCGGCCTCAACCAGTCGCGGCCCCTGCTCCTCGGCAACCCCCGCGCGCGGTGGGCCGCCCTCATGGAGGAGCGGCGCCCCGTCTACGAGCGGGTCGCGACCCTGCGCGTCCACACGGACGCGCGCACCCCGGCGCAGGTCGCCCAGGAGATCCGCCGCCACCTCGCCGAGCGCGACGCCGCCGGCACCCCGGACACCCAGGAGGACGCGTGAGCGACACGACCCCCGCCCCCGAGCCCGTCCCCGCCGCCGCACCGTCCACGCGCGTGCGGGTCGCGGGGGAGCAGCCCTACGACGTCGTCGTGGGGCGCCACCTGCTCGGCGAGCTGCCCGCGATGCTCGGCGACCGCGTGCGTCGCGTGCTCGTCGTGCACCCGGCCGCGCTCGCCGCGACCGCCGAGGTCGTGCACGAGGACCTCAAGGCGTCGGGCTACGAGGCGTTCGTCGCGGAGGTCCCGGACGCCGAGGAGGCGAAGACCGCTCAGGTCGCGGCGTTCCTGTGGGGCGTGCTCGGGCAGGCCGACTTCACGCGCTCGGACGCGATCGTCACCGTCGGCGGCGGCGCGACGACGGACCTGGGCGGGTTCGTCGCCGCGACGTGGCTGCGCGGGATCCGCGTCGTGCACGTGCCGACGACGCTCCTCGCGATGGTCGACGCGGCCGTGGGGGGCAAGACCGGCATCAACACCGCGGAGGGCAAGAACCTCGTCGGGTCGTTCCACCCGCCGGCGGGCGTGCTGTGCGACCTCGCCGCGCTGGAGTCGCTCGGGCGGTGGGACTTCGTCGCCGGGATGGCGGAGGTCGTCAAGACGGGCTTCATCGCGGACGAGCGCATCCTCGAGCTCGTCGAGGAGGACGCGGACGCGCTCGGCGCGTGGGGCACGCGCCCCACGACGGACGCGACGTGGGCCGTCGTGGCCGAGCTCGTCGAGCGCTCGATCGCGGTCAAGGCACGGGTCGTGGGGGAGGACCTCAAGGAGTCCGGCCTGCGCGAGATCCTCAACTACGGCCACACGCTCGGCCACGCGGTCGAGCTCACCGAGCGGTACCAGTGGCGCCACGGCGCGGCCGTGTCGGTCGGCATGGTGTTCGCCGCGGAGCTGTCGCGCCTCGCCGGGAAGCTCGACGACGCGGTCGTCGAGCGGCACCGCGCGATCCTCGGCTCGCTCGGCCTGCCCCTGACCTACCGGGGCGACCGGTGGGAGCAGCTGCTCTCCGCGATGCGGCGCGACAAGAAGTCGCGCGGCGACCTGCTGCGGTTCGTCGTGCTCGACGACGTCGCGCGCCCCACGCGCCTCGAGGGGCCGGACCCGACGCTGCTCGCCGCCGCCTACGCGGAGATCGCCGCGGAGGCCCCGGTCGGGCGGGGCCCCGTCACGCTCTGAGCCGCCGGGGCACCCTCACGCGGTGAGGGTGCCGCGGGCGGTCACGACCACATCCCGCGCGCGAGCAGCATGTCGCGCAGGAGGTCCGCGCGGTCGGTGACGATCCCGTCGACGCCGAGGTCGAGGAGCCGGTGCATCGTCGCGGTGTCGTTCACCGTCCACGCGTGCACCGCGACGCCCGCGCGGTGCGCCGCGCGGACGAACGCGGAGTCGACGACGCGCACCCACCCGCCGCGCACGGGCACCTGGAGGCAGTCGACGCCGCGCGTCGCGAGGCGCGCGAGCGCGTCGAGCCGTGCGCGACCCGCGACGAGCATGCCGAGCACCGCGCCGCGCGCGCCGGAGACCGTGACGGGCCGCGACAGGCGGGCGACCGTCGCGAGGCGGCGGGACGCCGAGAACGACGCGACGCAGACCCGGTCGTGGGCGCGCGTGCGCTCGATCGCCCGGGCGACGGGCTCGGCGGCCGCCGCCGACTTCACGTCGACGTTGACCCGCAGGTCGGGCCAGGTCCCGAGGACGTCCTCGAGCGCCGGGACCGGCTCCTCGCCGCCGATCCGCGCGGCGCGGACCGCGCGCCACGGGAGGTCGGCCACGCGGCCGTGCGCGTCCGTGGTGCGGTCCAGCGACGCGTCGTGCAGCGCGACGGCGACGCCGTCGGCCGTGGCGTGGGCGTCCGTCTCGACGTAGTGCAGCCCGAGGTCGCGGGCCGCCGCGAACGCCGCCATCGAGTTCTCGAGGCCGCGTCGCGAGAAGCCGCGGTGCGCGAGCGCGGCGAACGGGGCGTCCAGGTAGCCGCCCGCGAGGCGGCCCCCGGCGCTCAGGGCGGTCACGGCGCGACTCCTGCGACGGGCACCGGCCGACGGCCGAGGGCGCGGGCCGGTGGGCCCGACCTCCTCGCGCGTGCGGCGACCGGTGCGGCGGGCTCCGGGGTGGTGAGGGACGCGGTTCGGCTCACGTCGTCAGCCTGCCCGAGGCCGCGTCCGGTCGCTCGTCGAGGAGGTCGCGGGGCGGGCCGGCCACGGGACGGGCGGGTCCGGCGCCGCGACCCGGGGCACAGCTAGGCTCGGGCGCCATGGAACGCGTGCTGGTCCTCAACGGACCCAACCTCGGGCGGCTCGGTGTGCGCGAGCCGGAGATCTACGGCTCCGCGTCGATGGCCGACCTCCAGGAGTCGGCCCTCGCGTGGGGGAGCGGCCTCGGCCTCGCGGTCGACGTGCGCCAGACCGACGACGAGTCCGAGCTCGTGGGGTGGCTCCACGAAGCCGTGGACGCGCGCGCCCACGTGGTGCTCAACCCCGCCGCGTTCACGCACTACTCCTACGCGGTGCGCGACGCCGCGGCGCAGGTCACGACGTCGGGGCTCCTCCTCGTCGAGGTGCACCTGAGCAACCCCGCGGCGCGCGAGGCGTTCCGCGCGCACTCGGTCGTCGGCGCGGTCGCGACCGGCACCGTCGCGGGGTTCGGCTTCGACTCGTACCGCCTCGCGCTCGAGGCGGTCGCCGCGCGCCTCCGCACGACGCCGCAGCCTTGATCCGCTCTCATCAAGCCCGTGCCCTTGATGGACGGGTATCCAGCGCGTAGGCTTGATCGCGTGTTCGTGCTCACCGTCGACCAGCGAGGGAGCACCGGTCGCCCCGACCGCGTGCCCGAGGTCCTCGTGCGCCTGGAGGCGCTCCTGGCCGACCGCCCCGGCGTCGTCGTCCCGTTCGACCGCACGGTGGGCGACGAGGTCCAGGGCGTCCTCGACGACCCGGCCACCGTCGTCGACGTCGTGCTCGACCTGCTGCGCGACGGCGGCTGGAGCGTCGGGCTCGGGGCGGGAGGCGTCGACGAGCCGCTCCCGGCCGTCTCGCGCGAGGCGTCGGGCGAGGCGTTCGTGCGGGCGCGCGACGCCGTCGAGCAGGCCAAGTCCCGCGCCGCCACGGCCCCCGTCGCCGTCCGCGGGGAGCCCCCGGAGCGCGCCGCCGAGGTCGAGGCGCTGCTGCGGCTCCTGGCCGCCGTGGTCGAGCGGCGGACGGACCCGGGGTGGGAGGCGGTCGACACGCTCGCGCGTGTGGGCGGCACGCAGAAGGATGTGGCCCGTGCGCTCGGGGTGTCCGAGCAGGCGGTCAGCCAGCGGCTGCGCGCCGCGCTGTGGCCCGAGGAGGCGGCGGTGCGGCCCGTCGTCGCACGGCTGCTCGGCGAGCTCCAGGGGGAGCCGCCGCAGGATCGACGAGAGGGCAGGGGATGACGGACCCGGTATCGGTGGTGCTGGTCGCGCTCGTGTGGGTCGTGGCGCTCGCCGCGAGCGTGCTCGGTGGCGGACCGGTGACGCAGGCGGTGCTGCGGGCCGCCGCACGGTCCGGCGACCCGGCGCGCCCGCCCCGGCCCGGCCGGTCGGGCCGCGCGCGCGGCGTGCCCGCCGACCCGGCGTCGGTCCCCGTGCCGCCGCCCCCGGCGACGGGCCCGATCGGCACGGAGGCCGTCAAGGCGCTGCGCGGCGGCACGTGGATCGGCGTCCTCGAGCGGTTCGCGATCACGGGCTGCCTCCTCGCGGGCGAGCCCGGCGGGATCGCGTTCGTCGTGGCGATCAAGGGCCTCGGGCGCTACCCCGAGCTGCGCGAGCACCCCGTCGCGTCGGAGCGGTTCGTCATCGGGACGCTCGCGTCGATGTGCTGGGCCGCGACCGTCGGCGTCGTGGCGAACGCGGTACTCGTCGCGCTCCGGTAAGATCGTCAAGGCCCATTTCCGCACCCCTCTCCCGGGTGGACCCGTCGTGCCTCCCGGCACGGCACCGCGTGGGCGCAGACCGCAGACCCTCCGACAGGAAGACGAACGTGGCGACCACCAACGACATCAAGAACGGCACCGTGCTGCGACTCGACGGCCAGCTGTGGACCGTGATCGAGTTCCAGCACGTCAAGCCCGGCAAGGGTGGCGCGTTCGTCCGCACCAAGATCAAGAACGTCATGACGGGCAAGACGATCGACAAGACGTTCAACGCGGGGCTCAAGATCGAGACGGCGAACGTCGACCGTCGCGACTTCCAGTACCTGTACCAGGACGGCGCGGACTACGTGTTCATGGACACGTCGACGTACGACCAGATCACGATCCCGGCCGAGATCGTGGGCGACGCCAAGGACTACATGCTCGAGAACCAGAACGTCCTCGTGGCGTCCAACGACGGCCAGCCGCTCTACATCGAGCTGCCCGCGTCCGTCGTCCTCGAGATCACCTACACCGAGCCCGGCCTGCAGGGCGACCGCTCGACGGGCGGCACGAAGCCCGCGACGCTCGAGACGGGCGCGCAGATCCAGGTCCCGCTCTTCCTCGAGCAGGGCACCAAGGTCAAGGTCGACACACGCGACGGGTCGTACCTCGGCCGCGTGAACGACTGACCGAGACCGGACCGCCGAGAGCACCGAGGGACAGCCGATCACCATGGCCGCACGCACCAAGGCGCGCAAGCGCGCGCTCGACGTCCTCTTCGAGGCGGAGCAGCGTCAGGTGGACCCGACGACCCTCCTCGCGGAGCGCGTCACCGACCCCGGCACCGCCCAGACCGCCCTGCCGCAGTACGCGGTCGACATCGTCGAGGGCGTCGTCGCGCACCGCGAGCGCATCGACGAGCTGCTCGAGACGTACTCGCACGGGTGGACGCTCGAGCGCATGCCGGCCGTCGACCGGGCGCTGCTGCGCATCGGCGGCTGGGAGATCCTCTTCAACGACGACGTCCCGGACGTCGTCGCGATCGACGAGGCGGTCGACCTCGCGCGGTCGCTGTCGACGGACGACTCGCCGTCGTTCGTCAACGGCCTGCTCGCGCGCATCGTCGAGATGAAGCCGACGATCACCGCCTGACCCCGCCCGGCCCCGGGCCGGCGTGCACGACCCGACCGCGGCGTCGGTCACCCTGGTGTGACCGACGCCGCGTCCCACCCGGCGGGACGCGAGCCCGCCCCCGCGATCGGCGGCGGTAGGGTGGGTGACCGTCAGACATCCTTTAAGGCCCGTCCCGTGAGGCGGGGAAGGAGGTCGCCGGACATGAGCTCTGGCGCTGCTGTGCCCACACCCCCACCGACCACCCCCGGTCCGCACGCCGAGGCCGGGACCGTCGTCCTGACGGCCGCGGACATCTCGCGCGCGCTGACGCGCATCGCCCACGAGATCGTGGAGCGGAACAAGGGGGCCCACGACCTGGTCCTGCTCGGGATCCCGACGCGCGGCGTCCCGCTCGCGGCGCGTCTCGCCGAGCGGCTCGTCGCCATCGAGGGAGCCTCCGCCGACGCCGCGCTCGACCCGCAGGCGATCGTCGGCGAGCTCGACGTGACGATGTACCGCGACGACCTGCACCGCCACCCCACGCGCACGATCGGCGCCACGCGCCTGCCCGCGTCGGGCGTCGACGGCAAGGTCGTCGTCCTCGTGGACGACGTCCTCTACTCCGGCCGCACGATCCGTGCCGCGCTCGACGCGATCAGCGACCTCGGCCGCCCGCGCGCGGTGCAGCTCGCCGCGCTCGTCGACCGCGGGCACCGCGAGCTGCCGATCCGTCCTGACTTCGTCGGCAAGAACCTGCCGACCTCGACGTCGGAGCGCGTGAGCGTGCGCCTCGCCGAGGTGGACGGCGACCCGGGCGACGGCGCCCCCGCGGACGCGGTCGTCATCCGGCCCGCGGCCGGCGCGACCGCGGCGGAGGCGGGCGCATGAGGCACCTGCTCTCCACCCAGGACCTGTCGCGCCCCGACGCGGTGCGCATCCTCGACACGGCCGCGCAGATGGCCGCCACGCAGTCGCGCGAGATCAAGAAGCTCCCGACGCTGCGCGGGCGCACGGTCGTCAACCTCTTCTACGAGGACTCCACGCGCACGCGCATCTCGTTCGAGACGGCCGCCAAGCGGCTGTCGGCCGACGTCATCAACTTCTCCGCCAAGGGTTCCAGCGTGTCCAAGGGCGAGTCGCTCAAGGACACGGCGCTCACGCTCCAGGCGATGGGCGCGGACGCGGTCGTCGTGCGGCACCAGGCGTCGGGCGCGCCGCACGTGCTCGCGCACGCCGGCTGGCTCGACGCGGCCGTGGTCAACGCGGGCGACGGCACGCACCAGCACCCCACGCAGGCGCTGCTCGACGCGTACACCCTGCGCCGCCACCTGTCGGGCACCGCCCTCGCGGCACCCGGCGCGAGCGGCCCGGACGACGCGGCCGCGCGCGGCGCGGGGCTCGACGGGCGCCACGTCGCGATCGTCGGGGACGTGCTGCACTCGCGCGTCGCACGGTCCAACGTGCACCTGCTCCACACGCTCGGTGCGCGCGTCACGCTCGTCGCGCCGCCCACGCTCCTGCCCGTCGGTGTCCAGACGTGGCCGTGCGAGGTCTCCTACGACCTCGACGCGACCCTCGCGGGCGACACCGCGCACGGCGGCCCCGACGCCGTGATGATGCTGCGCGTGCAGCGCGAGCGCATGAGCGGCGCCGGCGCCGGCGGGGGAGCGTTCTTCCCCAACCCGCTCGAGTACAGCCGCAAGTACGGTCTCGACGCGCGGCGCCTCGGCCTCCTCGCCGAGCACGCGATCGTCATGCACCCCGGCCCCATGAACCGCGGTCTCGAGATCTCCGCGCAGGCGGCCGACTCGCCGCGCGCGGTCATCGTCGAGCAGGTCGCGAACGGCGTGGCCGTGCGCATGGCCGTGCTCTACCTCCTCCTCGCGGGCAGCGACGAGGCCGAGGTCGCCGGCGCGCCGGCCGCCGCGACGGCCCCGCTCGCCGCGCCCGTCCCCACCGTCGAAAGGGTCCCCGCCTCGTGAGCAGCGCCGCAACCACCACGTACGTCCTGCGCGGCGCGCGCCCGCTCGGCGGCGAGCCCGTCGACCTCGTGCTCTCCGGCGGCGTGATCGCCGAGGTCGCGGCCGTCGGCGCCGCGTCCCCCACGGACGCGGTCGTCGTCGACGCGACCGATCTCGTCGCGCTCCCGGGCCTCGTCGACCTGCACACCCACCTGCGCGAGCCCGGTCGCGAGGACGCCGAGACGATCGAGTCCGGCACGCGCGCCGCCGCGGCGGGCGGGTTCACCGCGGTGCACGCCATGGCCAACACGACGCCCGTCGCGGACACCGCGGGTGTCGTCGAGCAGGTGTGGCGCCTCGGGCGCGACGCCGGCTGGGTCGACGTGCACCCGGTCGGCGCGGTCTCGGTGGGCCTCGCGGGCCGCCAGCTCGCCGAGCTCGGCGCGATGGCCGACTCCGCGGCGCGCGTGCGCGTGTTCTCCGACGACGGGAGGTGCGTCGACGACCCGATCCTCATGCGCCGCGCGCTCGAGTACGTCAAGGCGTTCGACGGCGTCGTCGCGCAGCACGCGCAGGAGCCGCGCCTGACCGAGGGCGCCCAGATGAACGAGGGCGTCGTCTCCGCCGAGCTCGGCCTCGCGGGCTGGCCCGCCGTCGCCGAGGAGGCGATCATCGCGCGCGACGTGCTGCTCGCCGAGCACGTGGGGTCGCGCCTGCACGTGTGCCACCTGTCGACGGCGGGCTCGGTCGAGATCGTGCGCTGGGCCAAGGGCCGCGGGATCGACGTCACCGCCGAGGTCACGCCGCACCACCTGATCCTCACCGACGAGCTCGCACGCGGGTACGACCCGACGTTCAAGGTCAACCCGCCGCTGCGCACCGCCGCGGACGTCGAGGCGGTCCGCGAGGGCCTGGCCGACGGGACGATCGACATCGTCGCCACCGACCACGCGCCGCACGCGCGCGAGGACAAGGACTGCGAGTGGGCCGCCGCCGCGTTCGGCATGACGGGCCTCGAGACGGCGCTGAGCGTCGTGCAGCAGACCATGGTCGACACCGGGCGCATGACGTGGGCCGACGTCGCGCGCGTGCTGTCCGCCGCTCCCGCGCGGATCGGGCGGATCGACACCGGCGAGCGTGCGCAGGGCCGCCCGCTCGAGGTGGGCGAGCCCGCGAACGTCACGCTCGTCGACCCGGCCGCCCGGCGCGTCGTGGACGGCGCGGGCCAGGTCACCGCGAGCACCAACACCCCGTTCCAGGGCCACGACCTGCCGGGCGCGGTCGTCGCGACGTTCCTGCGCGGCCGGGCCACCGTGCTCGACGGCGCCCCCGTCGAGGCCGCCGAGGCGCAGGGGGTGCGGGCGTGAACCTGCCCCAGCCCGTCGCGGTCGGCATCTGGGTCGTCCTCGGGGTCGTGCTCCTGACGCTCGTGCTCCTGGGGCGCCGCCGGCTCGAGCGGCGCTCCGCGGGGGTCGTCCCCACGCCGCCGGCCGTGCCCGAGGAGACGGCGCGCGGCACGGTCGTCCTCGGCCCGCTCGACGCGCTCTACGTGTCGAGCACCGTCGCGGGCGACTGGCTCGCCCGGGTCGGTGCGCACGGCCTCGGCGACCGCGCCCAGGCGCAGGTCACCGTCCACGACGGCGGCGTGCACGTCGAGCGCCGCGGCGCCCCGGACGTGTGGGTGCCCGCCGAGTCCGTCGAGGCAGCGGCACTCACGCCGGGGATGGCCGGAAAGTTCGTCGGCAAGGAGGCCATCGTCGTCGTGACGTGGACCGTGCCCGCGGAGCCGGTCCCGGCGGAGGCACAGGCCCCGGCGGAGCCCGAGGTGCGCCTCGACACGGGCCTCATGCCGCGCCACGACCACGACGTCGCGCGCCTCCTGGAGGCGGTGCGCGGGCTGGTCCCGGCCGGAGGGCGCCCGGACGAGCGACGAACCGGGGCGCCGAGCAGCGCCGTCGCCCCCACAGACCCCGAAGACCCGGCGCCGACGCGCGAGAGCGCGGCCCCCGGCACCGACGAGAACGACGAGGAAGCGCCTTGACCGCCTCAGCGAACGCAGTGACCACCCCGGCGACCGGCACCGACCGCGCCCTGATCGTCCTCGAGGACGGCACCGTGCAGACCGGGCGCGCCTACGGCGCGCGCGGCACCACGGTGGGGGAGGTCGTCTTCAACACCGGCATGACCGGCTACCAGGAGACGCTCACCGACCCGTCCTACCACCGGCAGATCGTCGTCATGACGGCCCCCCACATCGGGAACACGGGCGTCAACGACGAGGACCCCGAGTCCGGCAAGATCTGGGTCGCCGGGTACGTCGTGCGCGACGCCGCGCGACGCGCGTCGAGCTGGCGCGCCCGGCGCACCCTCGACGAGGAGCTCGCCGCGCAGGGCGTGGTCGGCATCAGCGACGTGGACACGCGCGCCCTCACGCGCCACCTGCGCGAGCTCGGCGTCATGCGCGCCGGGATCTTCTCGGGCGACGCGCTCGTGCGCGACGGCTACCCCCGCACCGTCGAGGACCTCGTCGCGGAGGTGAAGGCCGCGCCCGCGATGGCGGGCGCCGACCTCGCGCGCGAGGTCAGCACGGACGAGGCGTACGTCGTCGAGCCGTTCGAGGGCTCGACGCCCGACGGGGAGCCCGTCGCGACCGTCGTGGCCGTGGACCTCGGCATCAAGTCCATGACGCCGCAGCGCCTCGCCCAGCGCGGGGTGCGCGTGCACGTGGTGCCGGCCTCGACGACGATCGAGCAGATCGAGGCGTACGCGCCCGACGGCGTGTTCTTCTCCAACGGCCCCGGCGACCCGGGCGCCGCGACGCACGAGGTCGAGCTGCTGCGCGGCGTCCTCGACCGCGGCACCCCGTTCTTCGGGATCTGCTTCGGCAACCAGATCCTCGGGCGCGCGCTCGGGTACGGCACGTACAAGCTCGCGTACGGCCACCGGGGCATCAACCAGCCCGTCATGGACCGCCGCACCGGCAAGGTCGAGGTCACGGCGCACAACCACGGGTTCGCCGTGGACGCGCCGCTCGACGGCGAGTCCGTCGCCCCGCACGACGGCGGCCGCTACGGGCGCGTCGTCGTGTCCCACGTCGGGCTCAACGACCAGGTGGTCGAGGGGCTCGAGTGCCTCGACCTGCCCGCCTTCTCCGTCCAGTACCACCCCGAGGCCGCGGCCGGCCCGCACGACGCCGCGTACCTCTTCGACCGCTTCGTCGAGCTCATGGCGTCCCGACGCTCCGAGGGCTCCGAGGCCGCCGACCAGAACATCAAGGAGAGCTGACCGTGCCTCGCAGAACCGACATCTCCAGCGTCCTGGTCATCGGGTCCGGCCCGATCGTCATCGGCCAGGCGTGCGAGTTCGACTACTCCGGCACCCAGGCGTGCCGCGTGCTCAAGGAGGAGGGCCTGCGGGTCGTCCTCGTGAACTCGAACCCGGCCACGATCATGACCGACCCCGAGTTCGCCGACGCCACGTACGTCGAGCCGATCACGACCGAGGTCCTCACGTCGATCATCGCCAAGGAGCGCCCCGACGCGCTCCTGCCCACGCTCGGCGGGCAGACCGCGCTCAACGCGGCGATCGCGCTCGACGAGGCGGGCGTGCTCGCGGAGTACGGCGTCGAGCTCATCGGCGCGAACATCGCGGCGATCCAGAAGGGCGAGGACCGCCAGCAGTTCAAGGACGTCGTCGAGAAGTGCGGCGGCGAGTCCGCGCGCTCGCTCATCGTGCACACGGTCGAGGAGGCGGTCGCGGCCGCGGGCGACCTCGGCTACCCCATGGTCGTGCGGCCGTCGTTCACGATGGGTGGCCTCGGCTCGGGCTTCGCGTACGACGAGGAGGAGCTGCGCCGCATCGTCGGGCAGGGCCTGCACTACTCGCCGGTGACGGAGGTGCTCCTCGAGGAGTCGATCCTCGGCTGGAAGGAGTACGAGCTCGAGCTCATGCGCGACAAGAACGACAACGTCGTGGTCGTGTGCTCGATCGAGAACGTCGACCCGGTCGGCGTGCACACGGGCGACTCGATCACGGTCGCGCCCGCGCTCACGCTCACCGACCGCGAGTACCAGAAGCTGCGTGACATCGGCATCGCGGTGATCCGCGAGGTGGGCGTCGACACGGGTGGCTGCAACATCCAGTTCGCCGTCGACCCGGACACGGGCCGCGTCATCGTCATCGAGATGAACCCGCGCGTGTCGCGCTCGTCCGCGCTCGCGTCCAAGGCGACCGGCTTCCCCATCGCGAAGATCGCGGCGAAGCTCGCCGTGGGCTACACGCTCGACGAGATCCCGAACGACATCACGCAGGTCACCCCGGCGTCGTTCGAGCCGACGCTCGACTACGTGGTCGTCAAGGTCCCGCGCTTCGCGTTCGAGAAGTTCCCCGCGGCGGACCCGACGCTCACGACGACCATGAAGTCGGTCGGCGAGGCGATGGCGCTCGGGCGCAACTTCACCGAGGCGCTCGGCAAGGCGCTACGGTCGATCGACAAGGGCGGCGCGGTGTTCCACTGGGACGGCGAGCCCGTCTCCGGCGCCGAGCTCGACGACCTTCTGGTGCGCATCGCGCGTCCCACGGAGAACCGCATCATCGGCGTCCAGCAGGCGCTGCGCGCGGGCGCGAGCGTCGAGCAGGTGTTCGAGGCGACGAAGATCGACCCCTGGTACCTCGACCAGATCCAGCTCGTCAACGAGGTCGCCGCGGCCGTCGCCGACGCGCCCGCGCTCACGCACGACGTGCTGCGCGAGGCGAAGAAGCACGGCCTGTCGGACGCGCAGGTCGCGCGCCTGCGCGGCATGGGCCCGGCGGGCGAGGCGACGGTGCGCGAGGTGCGGTACGCGCTCGGCGTGCGCCCCGTCTACAAGACGGTCGACACGTGCGCGGCCGAGTTCGCGGCCCGCACGCCGTACCACTACTCGTCGTACGACCTGGAGACCGAGGTCGCCCCGCGCGAGCGCGAGGCCGTGATCATCCTCGGCTCGGGCCCGAACCGCATCGGCCAGGGCATCGAGTTCGACTACTCGTGCGTGCACGCGGCCCTCACGCTGCGCGAGCGCTACGAGACGATCATGGTCAACTGCAACCCGGAGACGGTCTCGACCGACTACGACACGTCGGACCGCCTGTACTTCGAGCCGCTGACGTTCGAGGACGTGCTCGAGGTCTACCAGGCCGAGCTCGCGGCCGGCCCGGTCAAGGGCATCATCGTCCAGCTCGGCGGGCAGACGCCGCTCGCCCTCGCGCAGCGCCTCGCGGACGCGGGCCTGCCGATCCTCGGCACGAGCCCCGAGGCGATCGACGCCGCCGAGGACCGCGGCGAGTTCGGCCGCGTCCTCGTCGAGGCGGGCCTGCCCGCCCCGGCGTTCGGCACCGCGCGCTCGCTCGACGAGGCGAAGGACGTCGCGGCCGGCATCGGGTACCCGGTGCTCGTGCGCCCGTCCTACGTGCTCGGCGGGCGCGGCATGGAGATCGTGTACTCGGCGGAGCAGCTCACGGGCTACGTCGAGCGCGCCCTCGCGGCCGCGGCGGCCGAGGACCGTACGGCCGGGACGCTGCCCGCGCCGCTGCTCATCGACCGGTTCCTCGACGACGCGATGGAGATCGACGTCGACGCGCTCTACGACGGGACCGAGCTGTTCCTCGGCGGCGTCATGGAGCACATCGAGGAGGCCGGCATCCACTCGGGCGACTCGGCGTGCGTCCTGCCGCCCGTGTCGCTGTCCGAGCAGGAGATCGAGCGGATCCGCCGCTCGACCGAGGCCATCGCGAAGGGCGTCGGGGTGCGCGGCCTGCTCAACGTGCAGTACGCCCTCGTCTCGGACGTGCTGTACGTCCTGGAGGCGAACCCCCGCGCGTCGCGCACGGTGCCGTTCGTGTCGAAGGCCACGGGCACGTCGCTCGCGAAGGCCGCCGCGCGCGTCATGGCCGGCGAGTCGATCGCCGCGCTGCGCGCGGCGGGCGTCCTGCCCGCCGAGGGCGACGGCGGCACGCTGCCGCTCGACGCGCCGATCGCGGTGAAGGAGGCGGTCCTGCCGTTCAAGCGGTTCCGCACCGCGGACGGCACGGTCGTGGACACCGTCCTCGGCCCGGAGATGCGCTCCACGGGCGAGGTCATGGGCTTCGACCGCGACTTCCCGCACGCGTTCGCGAAGTCGCAGGCCGCGGCGTTCGGCGGGCTGCCGACGTCGGGCCGCGTGTTCGTCTCGGTCGCGGACCGCGACAAGCGCTCGATCGTGTTCCCGGTGAAGCGCCTCGCGGAGCTCGGGTTCGAGATCCTCGCGACGGACGGGACGTCGAGCGTGCTGCGCCGCAACGGCATCGCGTCGCGCGTCGTGCGCAAGTTCTCCGCGGGTCGGGGCGCCGACGGCGAGCCGACGATCGTCGACCTCATCACCGCGGGCGAGGTGGACATGGTCATCAACACGCCGTCCGGCCAGGGCGCACGCGCCGACGGCTACGAGATCCGCGCGGCCACGACCGCGGCCGACAAGCCGATCGCGACCACGGTGGACCAGCTCGCCGCCGCGGTCCAGGGCATCGAGGCCGTCCTCGCGGGGCCGTTCGCGGTCGCGAGCCTGCAGGAGCACATGGCGGGCGAGGGCCTCACGGCCGGCGTCGCGCCCGCGGCTCCGGAGCGGGTGGGCGCGTGAGCGCGGGGTTCGGCGCGCGGCTCGCCGCGGCGATGGACGACCACGGCCCGCTGTGCGTCGGCATCGACCCGCACCCCGGTCTGCTCGCGGACTGGGGCCTGCCCGACGACGCCGCGGGGCTGCGTGAGCTCGGCCTGCGGGTCGTCGAGGCGATCGGGGGGCGCGTCGCCGCGGTCAAGCCCCAGTCGGCGTTCTTCGAGCGGCACGGGTCGCGCGGCGTCGCGGTGCTCGAGGAGGTCCTCGCGGCGGCCCGGGCCGCCGGCACGCTGGTGGTCATGGACGCCAAGCGCGGCGACATCGGCTCGACCATGGCGGCGTACGCCGACGCGTACCTGCGCGACGGCTCGCCGCTCGCCGCGGACGCCCTCACGGTCTCGCCGTTCCTCGGCTTCGGGTCGCTGCAGCCCGCGGTGGACGCCGCGCTGGAGACGGGGCGCGGCCTGTTCGTGCTGTGCCTCACGTCGAACCCCGAGGGTGCCGAGGTGCAGCACGCGCGCCGCGGCGCCGGGGCGGGCGTCGAGTCCGTCGCGGCGCACGTCGCGCGGGAGGCGGCGCGCGTGAACGCGCCGGTCGTCGAGGCGGGCGACGCGCTGGGGCCGGTCGGCCTCGTGGTCGGCGCGACGATCGCCGACGCCGCGGCCCGCACGGGCACGGACCTCGCCGCGGTGCGCGGTCCGCTGCTGGCCCCGGGCGTGGGTGCGCAGGGCGCGGGCGCGGCGGAGCTCGCCGCGGTGTTCGGCGCCGCGCGCGGGCAGGTGCTCGCGTCGTCGTCGCGCGGCGTGCTGCGCGCGGGCCCGGACGCGGTCGCGCTGCGCGCCGCGGCGCGGGCGGCCACGGACGAGGCGGCGCGCGCCCTGCGCGGCTGAGTCCGCCCCGCGCACGACCACCGGGCCGGCACCCCACGGGTGCCGGCCCGCGGTCGTCTGCGTCCGGGCCCGGGCCCGGGCGCGTCGCCCGGCGGTCGCCGCCCGACGTGCCGCCGTCGTCCGTCCGCACGGGCTCCCGGCGAACCGGGGTCGCGGTCGCGGTCGCGCGTGCCAGACTGCGCCCATGACCTCGCGCGACGACGTCCCGCCCGTCCCCGCCGCCCCCGACCCGGGCGGCGCGGTGCCCGGGGCGCTCGACGTGGCGGGCACGTGGAACGCGCGCGACGTCGGCGGGAGGGCCGTCCCCGTCGGGCACGACGAGCCGTTGCGCACGGGCGTGCTGCTGCGCACGGCGAGCCTGTCGCGCCTGACGCCGGCGGGGCAGGCGGCCCTCGCCGACCTCGGCGTGCGGACCGTCGTGGACCTGCGCGGCCCGGACGAGCTCGCGCGCGACGGCGCCGACGCCGTGCCGGGCGGGGTGCGGGTGCTGCGTCGCGGCATGGACCCGGCGCAGGGGATGCGCGCGGGGGCCGGCGGGACGACGGGTGCGTCGGCCGACCCGGCGGCGCTCGTCGCGGGGCTGCTCGCGGCGGACGACCCGGCGGGCGTCGCGCGCCGGATGATGCACGGCGTGTACGCGACGTTCGTCACCGACCCGGGCGTGCGCGCCACGGTGGGCCGCGTGCTGGCCGACGTCGCGACCTGCGACGGCACGAGCGTCGTGCACTGCTCGGCGGGCAAGGACCGCACGGGATGGGTCGTCGCGCTCGCGCAGCACGTCGCGGGCGTCGCGGAGGAGGACCGCATGGCGGAGTACCTCGCGAGCGCCGCCGCGGCGGACGGGCTCGCGGCCGTGGTGCCGCCGCTGCCCGGGCTGTCGCCCGACGCGCTCGCCCCGCTCCTGACGGTCGAGCCCGACTACCTCGCGGCGGCGTGGGACCTCGCGGCGCGCGAGCACGGCAGCGTCGACGGCTACCTCGTGGCGTGCGGCGTGACGACCCCGGTGCGCGACGCGCTCGTGGCGCGCCTCGTCGCGTCCTGAACCGGGGCGCGGGGCCGGGCAGGTCACGGACGGGCAGGGCCGGGACACGGATGGCCGGCTCGGGCGGGGGTGGGCGCGGGCGGGCGTGCGGAGGCGAGGAGGCTCGCTCCCCGCGCGGCGGGGGCGTGCGACGCGCCATGCCCAGTCGTTGCCCGATCGGTCGAGGCTCGCTACGTTCGAGGGGTCGGCTCCGTGCGTCGGCGCAGGTCGCCCGGGTGATTCACCCGATTCGGGCTCCTCGTGGGCGCACCCGGACGACTGTGTGGGCCCATCCGCCTGACGACGAGTAGGTGACTTGCGTGGCACTTCCACCCCTGACCCCAGAACAGCGTGCAGCGGCGCTCGAGAAGGCCGCGGAGGCCCGGCGGGTCCGCGCCGAGGTGAAGAACAGGCTCAAGTACTCCCAGGGCTCCCTGAAGGAGGTCATCGAGCGCGGTCAGACGGACGACATGATCGGCAAGCTCAAGGTCGTCTCGTTGCTGGAGTCGCTGCCCGGCGTGGGTAAGGTGAAGGCTCGGGCGATCATGGAGGAGATCGGGATCGCCGAGACACGTCGTGTCCGCGGCCTCGGCCCCCACCAGTCCGCGGCCCTCATCGAGAGGTTTGGCTGACATTTCCGCGCACCCGTCCGAGCCGACGCCGCACGCCCCCGAGGGGGCGGCGGAGCCGGCCTCCCCGTCCACCCTGCCCGGACCCGCCCGCCTGACCGTCCTGGCGGGACCGACCGCCGTCGGGAAGGGGACGGTGTCCGCCGACATCCGGGCCCGCTACCCCGAGGTGTGGCTCTCGGTGTCCGCGACGACGCGCGACCCGAGGCCGGGCGAGGTGGACGGCGTGCACTACCTGTTCGTCGGCCCGGACGAGTTCGCGCGCATGGTCGCGGACCGCGAGCTGCTCGAGTGGGCGGTCGTGCACGGGCGCAACAGCTACGGCACGCCCCGGCGCGCGGTCGAGGAGAAGCTCGCCGCGGGCGTGCCCGCGCTGCTGGAGATCGACCTCCAGGGGGCGCGGCAGGTGCGGGCCTCGATGCCCGAGGCCCGGTTCGTGTTCCTCGCGCCGCCGAGCTGGGACGAGCTCGTCCGGCGGCTCGTGGGCCGCGGCACGGAGGACGCGGAGGAGCGTGAGCGCCGGCTCACGACGGCGCGCGTCGAGCTCGCGGCGGAGTCGGAGTTCGACCACGTCATCGTCAACGACGAGGTGCACCGCGCGACCGACGAGCTCGTGCGCGTCATGGGCCTCGAGCCCCGGCCCGTGGACGCGACACAGGGCGCGGGTCCCGTGCCGACCGGGCGCACCGAGCAGCACACCGAGTAGACTGTCCTGCGGTGCCCGCGCGCGGGCGCGCTCCCCAGTGGGCCGACGGCCCGGTCGGCGGCCCGTCCCCGGACGTGGCGCGGCGGCGGCCCGGCCCCGGACGGAGCGGCGCACGCGCCGCCGCCATCGACCAGCTGCAGCGCCCGGCTGCAGACCCTTGAACCCACGGAGCGAACTGTGTCCGGAACCGTCGCCGCCCCCGAGGGCATCACCGACCCGCCGATCGACGACCTGCTCGAGCACGTCGACTCGAAGTACGCGCTCGTCATCTACTCGGCGAAGCGCGCGCGCCAGATCAACGCGTACTACTCGCAGCTCAGCGAGGGCCTGCTGGAGAACGTCGGCCCGCTGCTCGAGACGCGCAACCAGGAGAAGCCGCTGTCGATCGCGATGCGCGAGATCAACGCGGGCCTGCTGACCATCCAGGCCGAGCCCGAAGAGGCCCCCGAGGCCTGAGCCCGCACGCCGCGCACCTCCGCCGGAGGGCGCGGCGTTCGTGCGTCCGCGGGCGGACGCGCCGCGCCCGCGGACGGCGGGCGGCCAGGACGAGTCGGAGGAGCGACATGCGGATCGTGCTCGGGGTGAGCGGCGGGGTCGCGGCGTACAAGGCCGTGCTGCTGCTGCGGCTGCTGCGCGAGCAGGGGCACCGGGTGCGCGTGGTGCCCACGGCGGCCGCGCTGCGCTTCGTGGGCGCGCCCACCTGGGAGGCGCTGTCGGGCGAGCCGGCGACGGACCAGGTGTTCGAGGACGTCGAGCACGTGCCGCACGTCGCGCTGGGCCAGGGCGCGGACCTCGTGGTCGTCGCGCCCGCCACGGCGGACCTGCTGGCGCGCGCGGCGTCGGGCCGCGCGGACGACCTGCTCACCTCGACCCTGCTCACCGCGCGCTGCCCGGTCGTCATGGCGCCCGCGATGCACACGGAGATGTGGGAGCACCCGGCCACGGTCGCGAACGTCGCGACGCTGCGCGCGCGGGGCGTGCACGTGATCGAGCCGGCGTCGGGTCGCCTGACGGGCGCGGACACGGGCCCGGGTCGCCTGCCGGAGCCCGACGAGATCGCGCGCGTCGCGCTGCGGGTCGCGGCGGAGGCCGGGGCCCTCGCGGACGGGGCGGGCCTGGACGCGCCGGCCTCCGGCGGGGCCCCCGCGGGCGACCTCGCGGGCCGGCGGGTCGTGGTGTCGGCGGGCGGCACGCGCGAGCCGATCGACCCGGTGCGGTTCATCGGCAACCGGTCGAGCGGCCGCCAGGGCGTGGAGCTCGCGGCCGCCGCGCAGGCGCGGGGCGCCCGGGTGACGCTCGTGGCCGCCAACCTGGCCCCGGACGTCGCGGACCTCGTGCGCGAGCACGGGCTCGACGACGTGGTGCCGGTCGAGACGACGGCGCAGCTGCGGGACGCGGTCCGCGCCGGGGCGGCGACGGCGGACGTCGTGGTCATGGCGGCGGCGGTCGCGGACTTCCGTCCGGCCCACGCCCCGGACGCGAAGATCAAGAAGGTGCCGGGTCGCGGGCCGGAGCCGATCGCGCTCGTCGAGAACCCCGACGTGCTCGCCGAGCTCGCGCACGACCGGCTGCGCGACGGCCAGGTCGTCGTCGGGTTCGCCGCGGAGACGGGCGACGCGGACGGGTCGGTGCTGGACCACGGGCGCGCGAAGGCGCAGCGCAAGGGCGCCGACCTGCTCGTCGTCAACGCGGTGGGCGAGGGGCGCGGGTTCGCCGTGGACGCGAACGACGTGACGGTGGTCGACGGCGGCGGCGAGGTCGTCGCCGTCGCGAGCGGCACCAAGCGCGAGGTCGCGCACGCGGTGTGGGACGCGGTCGCCGCGCGGCTCGCGGGGTCCGGGTCTCCCGCGGGCGGTGGCGCCGGGGCGTCGCCGAGCCTGCTCCCGGCCGCCGAGTGACCCGCGTCTCGTCTCGACTGCCGGATGCCCGCGCCCACGCTTCGGGACAGTAGGCTGTGCGGCATGGCTGATCTGCGTCTCTTCACGTCCGAGTCCGTCACCGAAGGACACCCGGACAAGGTCTGCGACCAGATCTCCGACTCCATCCTCGACGCCCTCCTCGCGCAGGACCCGACGTCGCGCGTCGCCGTGGAGACGATGGTGACCACGGGCCTCGTGCACGTCGCGGGCGAGGTCACCACGGACGCGTACGTCGAGATCCCGCAGATCGTGCGCGACGTGGTGCGCCGCATCGGGTACACCTCGTCGGCCATCGGGTTCGACGCGGACTCGTGCGGCGTCTCGGTGTCGATCGGGCAGCAGTCGCCGGACATCGCGCAGGGCGTGGACAAGAGCCTCGAGGAGCGCGACGACCAGGGGGCGCACGACCCGCTCGACGCGCAGGGCGCGGGCGACCAGGGCCTCATGTTCGGGTACGCGAGCGACGACACCCCGAGCCTCATGCCGCTGCCGGTGTGGCTCGCGCACCGGCTCGCGGAGCGCCTCGCGCTCGTGCGCCGCGACGGCACGGTGCCGGGCCTGCGCCCGGACGGCAAGACGCAGGTGACGATCGGGTACGACGGCGACCGGGCGGTCACGCTCGACACGGTGGTCCTGTCCACGCAGCACGACCCGGACGTGCGCCAGGACGACCTGCACCGTCTCGTCGCGGACGACGTCGTGGCGCCCGTCCTCGAGGCCGCGGGCCTCGACCTCGACGCGAGCGCGACGCGCCTGTTCGTCAACCCGACGGGCACGTTCGTCGTCGGGGGGCCGCGCGGCGACGCGGGGCTCACGGGCCGCAAGATCATCGTGGACACGTACGGCGGCATGGCCCGGCACGGCGGCGGCGCGTTCTCGGGCAAGGACCCGTCGAAGGTGGACCGCTCCGCCGCGTACGCGACGCGCTGGGTCGCGAAGAACGTCGTCGCCGCCGGGCTCGCGCGCCGCTGCGAGGTGCAGGTCGCCTACGCGATCGGCAAGGCGCACCCGGTGGGCCTGTACGTCGAGACGTTCGGCACGGAGAAGGTGCCGGTCGAGCGGATCACCGCCGCGATCCGCGAGGTGTTCGACCTGCGTCCCGCCGCGATCATCCGCGACCTGGACCTGCTGCGCCCCATCTACGCGCCGACGGCCGCGTACGGGCACTTCGGGCGCGAGCTCGAGCAGTTCACGTGGGAGCGCACGGACCGCGTCGCGGACCTGCAGTCCCTCGTGTGAGGACGCCCGCACCGCCGCCCGGGCCGGTCGCGCCCGCGCGCCCGGCCGTGACGGCGGCGCGTGGTTCGATGGCGTCGTGAGCGAGCCGCAGGACACGCCCGGGGAGGCGGTGCAGGACACCCTGCCGGGCGTGACGCCGCCCCCCGCCCCGCGCACGCCCGCGCCGCCCGCGTCCCTGCAGGCCGCCGCGGAGCTGCCCGTGGCGCGCCTCGCGCTCGACCTGTCGCCCGCGCACCTCGACCGCGCGTTCGACTACCTCGTCCCGGCCACGATGGCCGACGACGCGCGCCCGGGCGCCCGGGTCAAGGTGCGGTTCGCGGGCCGCGACGTGGACGGGTACGTCCTGGAGCGCGTCGAGCGCTCGGACCACGACGGCCGCCTGCTGCCGCTGCGCCGCGTCGTGTCGCCCGAGCCGGTGCTCGCGCCCGCCGTGGCGCGCCTCGCGCGCGCGGTCGCCGACCACTACGCGGGCACCCTCTCGGACGTGCTGCGCCTCGCCGTGCCGCCGCGCCACGCGCGCGCCGAGCAGGCGTTCCTGACGGCGACGGCAGCGACGGCGGCTGCGGGCGGCGCCGCGGCGGGGGAGACGGCGCCGGGGACGACCGGCGTCGACGCGGGCTCCGTGTGGGCCCCGTACCGCGCCGGCGCCGCGTTCCTCGCCCACGTCGCGGGCGGGGGCGCGCCGCGCGCCGTGTGGACGGCGCTGCCCGGCCTCGCGCCCCCGCGCCCGCCCGCACCCGGCACGACCCCGCAGCGCACGACGGCCCGCGCCCGCCCCGCCCCGGACGCGGCGCCCGTGACGCACTGGGCGGCGGCGGTCGCCGAGGCGGTCCGTGCGGCGAGGTCCGGCGGGCGGGGGGCGCTCGTCGTCGTGCCGGACGCGCGCGACGTCGACCAGGTGTGCGCGGCGCTCGCGGCGGCCGGGCTGCCCGCGTGGGACGCCGCGACGGGCGGCGAGGTCGTGCGCCTCACCGCGGACGAGGGCCCCGCCCCCCGGTACCGCGCGTTCCTCGCGGTGCTGCACGGCAGCGCGCGCGTGGTCGTGGGGACGCGCGCGGCCGCGTTCGCGCCCGTCGTCGACCTCGGCCTCGTGGTGTGCTGGAACGACGGCGAGGACACGCTCGCCGAGCCGCGCGCGCCCTACCCGCACGCGCGCGAGGTGCTCGCGCTGCGCAGCGAGCTGGAGGGGGCGGCGTTCCTCCTCGGCTCGCACGGGCGCACGGTCGCGGCGCACGCCCTCGTGGCGCGCGGCTGGGCGCACGACCTCGCGGCGCCGCGCGACGTCGTGCGCGCCCGCGCGCCCCGCGTGCGGGCGCTGACGTCGGTCGAGCTCGCGGCGGAGGGCCCGGGCGCGGCGGCGCGCATCCCCACGGCGGCGTGGCGCGCGGCGCGCACCGCGCTCGAGCAGGGGCCGGTGCTGGTGCAGGTGCCGCGGTCCGGGTACGTGCCCGTCGTCGCGTGCGCCCGGTGCCGCACCCCCGCGCGCTGCACGGTGTGCCACGGCCCGCTCGCGCTGTCCGGCCCGCAGGCGACGCCGCAGTGCGCGTGGTGCGGGGCGCTCGCGGGCGGGTGGTCGTGCGCGGAGTGCCACTGGACGGGCCTGCGGTCGGTGCGGGTGGGGTCGCAGCGCACGGCGGAGGAGCTGGGGCGCGCGTTCGCGGGGGTGCCGGTGCAGGTGTCGGGCGCCGGGGCGGCGGGCGGCGTGCTGGGCGCGGTGTCGTCGCGGCCCGCGCTCGTCGTGGCGACGCCGGGGGCCGAGCCGGTCGCCGAGGGCGGGTACGCGGCCGCGCTCCTGCTCGACGCGGCGGTGAGCACCGCGCACGTGGGCCTCGACGTGGCGCAGGACGCGCTCGCCCGGTGGCTCGCCGCCGCGGCGCTCGTGCGGCCCGCGACGGAGGGCGGGCAGGTGCTGCTCGTGGGCGACGCCGCGCCCGCGCCGACGAACGCGCTCGTGCGCTGGGACCCGGCCCTCCTCGCCGACCGTGAGCTCGACGAGCGCGCCGAGCTCGCGCTGCCCCCGGCGGTGCGGGTCGCGGCGGTGACGGGGGACCGTCCCGCGGTCGCGGCGGTCCTGGGGCGGGTCGGGCTCGCGGGGCCGGACACCGTGCTGGGACCCGTCGAGGTGCCCGCGCCGGCGCGCGGTCGCGGCGAGGGCGACGGTCCTGCCCCGGCGATGGTCGACGCCCCGCCCGTGCGCGCCGTCGTGCGCGTGCCGGTGCGTGACGGGCGGCGCCTCGCGCGCGAGCTCGCCGCGTCGCTCGCCGTCCGGTCCGCGCGGCGCGAGCCGGGTAGCGTGCGGGTGGAGCTCGACCCGAAGGAGATCCTGTGAGCGACCGCCCCTTCCCCGCGCCCGTCCCCGCGCCCGACGACGCCCCCGAGCCCGCGGTCGACGCGGTGCTGTACGACTTCGGCAACGTGCTCGTCGGCTGGGACCCGTACGGCGCGTTCGCGGGCCTGGACCGCCGCGACGTGGACGCGTTCTTCGCCGACGTCGACTTCCTCGTGCTCAACCACGAGCGCGACGCGGGCGCGACGTGGGCCGACGCGCGGGCCCGGGTGGCGGCGTCGCACCCGCACCACGTGGCGCTCCTGGACCGGTACGTCGAGCAGTTCCCCGAGACGCTCACCGGTCCGGTCGAGGGCTCGGCCGAGCTCGTGCGCGAGCTGCACGACCTCGGCCTGCGGCTGTACGGGCTGACGAACTGGTCGGCCGAGCTCTACCCCCACGCCGCGCCCGCCGCGCCCGCGACGACCCTCATGCGGGACGTCCTCGTCTCCGGCCGCGAGGGACTGGCCAAGCCCGACCCGGCGATCTTCGCGCTCGCGATCGACCGGTTCGGGCTCGACCCGGCGCGCACGCTGTTCACCGACGACAGCCGGGCCAACATCGACGCCGCGGCGCGGCTCGGCCTGCGTACCCACCTGTTCGAGGACACCGCGGGCCTGCGCGCCGCGCTGCGCGACCTCGGGGTCGCCGTCGGACCGTGACCCCCGGCGTCCGCCGGCCGCGCAGGGGTCTTCGTGGCGGGCCGTCCGCCGCGCAGGGGAGCACGCTCCTCCGGCGCCCGTTCGCGGCGCTCGCGGCCCTGCTGGCTGCTGCGGCGCTCGCCGCGTGCGGCGGCCCGGAGGCGACCGGTACCGCTCGGTGGCACGTCGCGCCCGACGCGGACCCGGGGGCGAGCGCGGTGCCGATCGTGGTCGAGCACCGGGCCCGCTGCGAGACGTACCAGGGCGTCGACGTCGTCGAGAGCGACGACGCGGTGACGATCACGGTGCGGGTGGACGTGCGCGCGACCGACGCCGGGTCGGCGTGCCCGGACGTCGCGACCGCGCGCACCGTCGAGGTGCCGCTGGGCGCGCCGCTCGGCACGCGGACCGTGGACGGCCCGGGGCACACGGAGGCACCGGACCCCGGCTGAGGTGATGGCCGGGGACCCGGGCCGCCGCGGGACGGCCGCGCGACGCCACCTAGACTCGGGCCCATGCGCCTGCTGTTCGCGGGGACCCCGGATACCGCGGTCCCGTCCCTCGACGCCCTCCTCGACTCCCGCCACGACGTGGTCGCCGTGCTCACGCGCGCCGACGCGCCGTCGGGCCGCGGCCGGCGCCTGACCCCGAGCCCGGTGCGCGTGCGCGCCGAGGAGGCGGGGATCCCGGTCATCACCGACCGCCCGCGCGGGGAGGACTTCCTCGCGCGCCTCGCCGCCCTCGAGGTCGACGCGGCACCCGTCGTCGCGTACGGGGAGATCCTGCGACCCGACGTCCTAGCGGTGCCCCGGCACGGGTGGGTGAACCTGCACTTCTCCGTCCTGCCCGCCTGGCGCGGCGCGGCCCCCGTGCAGCGCGCGATCATCGCCGGCGACGAGGTCACCGGCGCCACGACGTTCCTCATCGAGGAGGGCCTCGACTCCGGGCCCACGCTCGGCACGACGACCGAGACCATCCGCCCGCGCGACACCGCGGGCGACCTCCTGGGCCGCCTCGCCGTGTCCGGGGCGGGCCTGCTCGTCGCGACGCTCGACGCGCTCGAGGACGGCACGCTGCGTCCGCAGCCCCAGCCCGCCGACGGCGTCTCGCACGCCGCGAAGCTGACGACCGCCGACGCCCGCGTGCGGTGGGACCACCCGGCGCTCGCGGTCGACCGGCTCGTGCGCGGCTGCACGCCCGCCCCGGGCGCCTGGACGACCCTCCCCGGACCGGACGGCGCGCCCGCGCGGCTCGGCGTCGGGCCGGTCACGCTGCGTCCCGACGTCACCGACCTCGCACCCGGCCAGGTGCGCGCGGGCAAGAAGGAGGTGCTCGTCGGGACGGCCACGCACGCCGTGCAGCTCGGCGAGGTCGCGCCCGTCGGGAAGAAGCACATGCCCGCCGCCGACTGGGCGCGCGGCGCCCGGCTCGCCGACGACCTCGTGCTCGGGACGGAGGGCGCCCGGTGAGCGCCGGGCGACGCGACGACGACCGTCGCGACGGCGCCGCGGGCCCCGGCGAGCGAGGCTCCCGCGGCGAGCGCCCGGACCGCGGTTCGAACGCGCGTTCGACCGCCCGACGGCGTCAGGACGGAGCCCGCGGCGGTGAGTCGAACAGGCGTTCGAGCGACGACCGCGAGAACCGTGGCACCCGATCGAACACGCGTTCGACGGACGCGGCGCCCACCCCGGGCGACGAGCGCCGCGACGCCCGCGGACGCCAGCGCGGCGCAGCCCGCTCCCGCGGCGACGCCCACCGCAGCGCGAACGCACCCTCCCAGCGCCGCAAGGGCACCGACCCCGCGCGCGACGTCGCGTTCGACGTCCTGCGCGAGGTCGACGGCTCCGACGCCTACGCCAACCTCGTCCTGCCGCCCCTCCTGCGCGAGCGCGGCATCCGCGGCCGCGACGCCGGCTTCGCCACCGAGCTCGCCTACGGCACCCTGCGCCTGCGCGGCCGCTACGACGCGATCCTCGCGCACTGCCTCGACCGCCCCCTCGACCGCCTCGACGCCCCCGTCCTCGACGTCCTGCGCCTCGGCACCCACCAGATCCTCGGCATGCGCGTGCCCCAGCACGCCGCCGTCTCCGAGACGGTCGGGCTCGCACGCGCCCGCACCGGCGCCGGCAGCGCCCAGCTCGTCAACGCCGTCCTGCGCCGCGTCGCCCGCACCCCGCTCGACCAGTGGCTCACCACCCTCGCCGACGACGCCCCCGACCCCCTCGCGGCGCTCGCGGCCACCCAGAGCCACCCCGTGTGGATCACCCGCGCCCTGCGCGACGCCCTCGCCGGCAACGGGCGGCCCGTCACCGAGCTCGACGCGCTCCTCGCCGCCGACAACGACGCCCCGCGCGTCACGCTCGTCGCGCGCCCCGGCCTCGCCGACCCGCACGAGCTCGCCGACGGCGACGACCGCGTCACCCCCGCCCGGTGGGCACCGACCGCGCTGCGCCTCGAGGGTGGCGACCCTGCCGCGTACGGCGCCGTGCGCGACGGCCGCGCCGGCGTCCAGGACGAGGGCAGCCAGCTCGTCGCCCTCGCGCTCGCCGCGGCGCCCCTCACCGGGGACCGCGGCGCCACGCCCGCCGGTCCCGACGCGCGCTGGCTCGACCTGTGCGCCGGCCCCGGCGGCAAGGCCGCGCTCCTCGGCGCGCTCGCCGCCCAGCGCGGCGCGCGCCTCGTCGCGAACGAGGTCCAGCCCCACCGCGCCCGCCTCGTCGAGAAGGCGCTCGCGGCCGTCCCTGCCGATGCCGTGGAGGCCGTGCGCACGGGGGACGGGCGCGCCGTCGGGCAGGACGAGCCGGCCGGGTACGACCGCGTGCTGCTCGACGCCCCGTGCACCGGGCTGGGCGCGCTGCGCCGTCGCCCCGAGTCGCGCTGGCGCCGCACCCCGGCCGACCTCGCGACCCTCACGGGCCTCCAGCGCGAGCTGCTGGACTCCGCGCTCGACGCCGTCCGGCCCGGGGGAGTGGTCGGCTACGTCACGTGCTCGCCCCACCTCGCCGAGACGCAGGTCGTCGTCGCCGACGTCCTGCGCCGCCGCGACGACGTCGAGGTCCTCGACGCGCCCGCCGTCGTGCGGGCCGTCGTGCACCCCGAGGCGCGCGACGCGATCGAGCTCGGCGACCGGCACGACGTCCAGCTCTGGCCGCACGTCCACGGCACCGACGCCATGCACCTGACGCTCCTGCGCCGTACCGAGGGCTGACCGCCGGGCGGCGTCCGGGTGCCTGCCGTCGACAGGCAGGGCATGTCGGGCTATCCTGACAACGCGCGGTGTCGGGATTTCCCGACGCCACGCGATGACAGGAAAACCCGACACCCGGAGGAGTCGTGGCCGACACCTGGACCACCCCCCGCAGCCCCCGCGACCTCGGCGCCTACCTCGCCCGCGTCCGCCGCACCCGCGGCCTCACCCAGGCCCAGGTCGCCGACGAGCTCGGCATCACCCGCCAGTACCTCTCCGAGCTCGAGAACGGCGTCGACAACCTCTGGGTCCAACGCCTCTTCGAGCTCCTCGACACCCTCGACGTCGACCTCCGCCTCCAGGAACGCCGATGACCACCGTCACCGCCTGGCTCTACGGCACCCCCGTCGCCACCCTCGCACCCACCACCACCCGCACCACCGACGGCACCCCCCGCGTCACCCTCACCTGGACCCCCGACGCCCTCCACCGCTGGGGCCACCACGCCCGCGTCCTGTCACACCTGCTCCCCGTCACCCCACCCGACGAACCCGGACCCCACCCCGCCCGCGTCGCCGCCTGGCTCGACGGACTCCTCCCCGAAGGCCGCACCCGCGACGCCATGGCCATCGACGCCGGCATCGACCCCGACGACGCCCTCGCCTTCCTCGTCCACTACGGCCACGACACCGCCGGCGCCGTCCTCCTCGCCCCCGACGGGCAGCCCCTCCCCACCCCCGGCACACCCGAACGCCTCGATGACGCCGCCGTCGCCCGCCTCCTGCGCGCCGCCGTCGCCCGCAGCGGAGGAGAAGGACGCACCGACCACCTCACCAGCTCCCTGCCCGGCATGGAACCCAAGATCACCCTCCTCCACGACGAGCACGGCTGGGCCCGACCCCACGGCACCGCCCCCACCACCCACATCCTCAAGGTCGCCCGCCCCTCCGACTCACCCACCGCCGACCTCGTCAACACCGAAGCCGCCGCCCTCGACCTCGCCCGCCGCACCGGACTCACCACCATCGACGCCCACGTCACCGAGCTCGACGGCGAACGCGCCATCGTCGTCACCCGCTACGACCGCATCCCCGACCCCACCGCACCCGGCGGCACCGCACGCGTCCACCAGGAAGACACCGCACAAGCCCTCGGCATCAACACCCGCGACCCCGAACGCAAGTTCCAGCACGGACGCCGCCTCCCCTCCCTCGCCGCCATCGCCCGCACCCTCCGCGACGACGGCACCCGACCCGACCCCCTCCTCGCCCTCACCACCTTCAACCTCGCCATCGGCAACACCGACGCCCACGCCAAGAACATCTCGATCCTCCGCCACGCCGACGGCACCGTCCGCCTCGCCCCCGCCTACGACGTCGCCATGCACCTCCACCACGACCACGCCTCCCGCGTCTTCGCCATGGACGTCGCCGGCGAACGCGACATGGACCGCCTCACCGCCGACCACCTCGTCACCGAGGGCACCACCTGGGGACTGCCCCGACGCCGCGCCCAGCGCGCCGTCGCCCAGACCCTCGACGCCCTCCTCGCGGCGCTCGCGGACGTCGACCGCGACGCCCACCCGGGCGTGAGCCGCCACGCGTGGCGCACGGTCGAGCAGCGCACCGCCGACCTCCGCCGCGGCCTCGTCGCCTGAGCGGCGCCCGGTCACGACGACCATGCGGTCGTCGCCCGTCTCTGGCACCGGACGGGCGGTAGGGGCATGCTCGGCGCTCAGAGGGAGCGCTGGAGCAGGATCGTGTCGACCCACCGGCCGTGCTTGAAGCCGACGGCGGTGAGGCGGCCGGCCTCGGCGAAGCCGAACCGGCGGTGCAGGGGGAGCGATCCCGCGGCCTCGGGGACGTCGGCGACGACGGACACCACCTGGCGGACCCCGGCCCGCGCGCACGCGTCGAGGAGCGCGCCCAGGAGGGCGGTGCCGACGCCGCGGCCGGCGTGCGCGGGGTCGAGGTAGATCGTGTCCTCGGCGGTGTGCCGGTAGGCGGGCTTCGGGCGCCAGGGCGCCGCGTAGGCGTACCCCACGACGACCGGGGTGCCACGGCCGTCCGGGCCCGCGGGGCCGCCGACCTCCGCGACGAGGAACGGCAGCCCGCGGCCCGCGACGTCCTCGAGCTTGCGCTCCCACGCCGCGACGTCCCAGACCTCCTCCTCGAACGTCACGCACGTGTCGCGGACGAACGTGGCGGCGATCTCGGCGACGCGCGCGAGGTCGCCCCGGGCGGCGGGGCGCACCGTGACGCCCGGCCGTCCGGACGGGGACGGGACGGGGGCGGTGGGGGAGGGGAGGGTGCTCACGGCAGGAGCCTACGAGCGCCGCGTCGCGGGGACCGGCGCCCTAGGCTGTGGCCCATGGCAGCCCTCATCGCACCGAGCATCCTGTCCGCCGACTTCGCGAACCTCGAGCGCGACCTCAACGCGATCTCGACCGCCGACTACGCGCACGTCGACGTCATGGACAACCACTTCGTGCCGAACCTCACGCTCGGGCTGCCGGTGTTCGAGCGCCTCGCCCAGGTGTCGCCCGTCCCGATCGACGCGCACCTCATGATCGAGGACCCGGACCGCTGGGCGCCCGCGTACGCGGAGGCCGGTGCGGCGTCCGTGACGTTCCACGCGGAGGCCGCTGCGGCCCCGGTGCGGCTCGCACGCGAGCTGCGGCGCCTCGGAGCCCGGGCGGGGCTCGCGCTGCGCCCTGCGACGCCCGTGGAGCCCTTCCTGGACCTCCTGGCGGAGGTCGACATGATCCTCGTCATGACGGTCGAGCCCGGGTTCGGGGGCCAGTCGTTCATCGAGGGCACCCTGCCGAAGATCCGCCGTGCACGCGAGGCGGTGAGCGCATCGGGGCTCGACGTCTGGATCCAGGTCGACGGGGGAGTGTCGCGCGCGACGATCGAGCGAGCCGCGGACGCGGGGGCGAACGTCTTCGTCGCCGGCTCGGCGGTCTACGGCGCCGAGAGCGTCCCCGGCGAGATCGAGGCGCTGCGCGCGCTGGCGGACGCCGCGCACGCCCGCTGACCCGGCAGGAGGGGCCCACGGCGACGTGGGCCCCTTTCGTCTCCTTCAGAAAAATAGTGTGCCAAGCGCACGTCACATCCATCCCACCACCGCGGACACCTCACCACACAGCAAGGAGGCGCGGGGTCGTTCACGCGCGTCCGACCGGTGGACCGGCGGGACGCGGGGAATGCGCGAGTAGCATGCTCCGTTGGAAGCAGCAGTACGCACGAACGTGCTCCGGGGTCGGTGCAATTCCGAGCCGGCGGTGACAGTCCGCGACCCGCGCCCACGCGCGGTTGACCTGGTGGAACTCCAGGACCGACGGTGACAGTCCGGATGGGAGGAAGCACGTGCGGCGCGGCCACGCCCCGGGCGTGGTGCTCCGGCGACCCGCCGTGGCACCCGGCCCCGAGGTGACGGCCTCGCCGTGGTGAGCGACGCCGTCGGGCCGCACGAGCGCCCGGCACGCCGCCCGCCCTCACCCCGGAGCACTCGTGCCCGGGAGGAGGACGATGGGCGAGCACCCCCGCACCCTGACGATCGACGCCGCGATGTCGCGCGCGCTCGAGCTCGCGGCCCGAGGGCCCGCGCACGGGCCGAACCCGCGCGTCGGCTGCGTGCTCCTCGCACCCGCACCGCACGGCACGGGTCTGCCCGACGGCGCCTCCCCGGACTCCCTCGACCCGCACCCCCGCGCGGTGCTCGCCGAGGGCTACCACCAGGGCGCGGGCACGCCGCACGCGGAGGCGGCCGCCCTCGCGGACGCGCGCGCCCGCGGGATCGACGTCACGGGCGCGACCGCCGTCGTGACGCTCGAGCCGTGCGCGCACACGGGACGCACGCCGCCGTGCGCCGACGCGCTCGTCGCCGCGGGGGTGGCCGAGGTCGTCCACGCCGTCGACGACCCGAACCCCGCCGCGACCGGCGGCGCCCACCGCCTGCGCGCCGCCGGGGTGCGCGTCGTGCGGGGCCTGCGCGCCGCCGAGGGCGAGGAGCTCCTGCGGGTGTGGCTCACCGCGGTGGGTCGCGGCACGCCGTACGTGACGCTCAAGACCGCGACGACCCTCGACGGGTACGTCGCGGCGCAGGACGGGACGAGCCGGTGGATCACCGGGCCCGCGGCGCGCGAGCACGCGCACCGCGTGCGTGCCGAGGTCGACGCGATCGCGGTCGGCACGGGCACGCTCCTCGCGGACGACCCGGCCCTCACCGCGCGCGTCCGGGGGCACGGTGCCGCGAGCGCCGAGGTCCTCGCGGAGCACCAGCCGTTGCGGGTGGTCGTGGGGTTGCGCGGCATCCCGCCGACGGCGCGGGTGCGGGGGCCGGGGGGCGAGCTGCTGCACGTGCTGTCGCGCGACGTCTCGCAGGTGCTGGGGCGGCTCGCGGAGCGGGAGGTGCGGCACGTGCTCGTGGAGGGCGGTCCGACGCTCGCGACGGCGTTCCTCGCCGCGGGGGCGGTGGACGAGCTGCACGCGTACGTGGCGCCGGTGCTGCTGGGGGGCGGGCGGCGCGTGGTGGGCGGGCTGGGCGTGGCGACGATCGCCGACGCGCACCGGTTCCGCACGGTCGAGGTGCGGCGCGTCGGGGACGACGCGCTGGTGGTGTCGAGGAAGAGCGTGGAAGGACGGGTCGGCTGATGTTCACGGGGATCGTGGAGGAGATCGGGAGGGTCCGGGGGATCGAGTTCCCGGACGGTGCGGGTCGGGACGCGGTGCTGACGGTCGAGGGGCCGCTCGCGACGTCGGACGCGGGTCTGGGTGACTCGATCGCGGTGAACGGGGTGTGCCTGACGGTGACGAGCCTGGGGGGCGACGGGTCGTTCACGGCGGACGTCATGCCGGAGTCGTTGCGGCGCACGGCGCTGGGGGACCTGGTGGCGGGGTCGCCGGTGAACCTGGAGCGTGCGGTGCGGGCGGACGCGCGGCTGGGCGGTCACGTGGTGCAGGGGCACGTGGACGGTGTGGGCGCGCTCGTGAGCCGGTCCCCGGGGGAGCGCTGGGACGACCTGGTGTTCTCGGCGCCGGAGGGACTGACGCGGTACGTCGCGGAGAAGGGCTCGATCGCGGTGAGCGGCGTCTCGCTCACGGTGACGCACGTGGACGGGGGGACGTTCGGCGTCTCGCTCATCCCGACGACGTTGGAGGCGACGATCCTCGGCGGTCTGGACCTGGGGGACCGGGTGAACCTGGAGGTGGACGTGCTCGCGAAGTACGTGGAGCGCCTGCTCGTGTCGGGCGTGGTGGCGGGGAGGGCGTCGTGACGCGCGAGCCGTCCGCGAGCGCCGCGGTGCCGGGTGTGCGGCTGGGCACGGTGGAGGAGGCGCTGGCGGAGATCCGTGCGGGGCGTCCGGTGCTGGTGGCGGACTCGCCGGACCGGGAGAACGAGGCGGACGTGGTGTTCGCGGCGCG